>ENA-OUQF01000054-OUQF01000054.1-human-gut-metagenome-genome-assembly--contig:-NODE-54-length-133061-cov-25.654023_pt1 | contig 133061 bp, 112 predicted proteins | sample MGYA00237947_ERZ548826 | MGnify/ENA primary metagenome ERZ548826 (study PRJEB26490, sample SAMN05194701) | human gut metagenome | biome: terrestrial biome; feature: human-associated habitat... | reverse complement strand
AGCATACTTCGAGGAAAAGTTTGAATTTTAATATAGTGTCAAAAACAAAAAGAAGTAAAATGGAACGGAGTGAGATTTTACGAGAGTTCGAGGTGTGTGGGGATTACGATAGTTGCGAAGCAACGGAGTAATCCATATATTAAAAAGAAAATAAGAACGGAGTAAAATAGAGCGAAGCTATATTTCACGAGAGTTCGAGGTGTGGGGGATTACGATAGTTGCGAAGCAACGGAGTAATCCATATATTAAAAGTAAGTGAAATATTTTGAACGAAAATGAACGAAAATGATTGACAATGAACGAAAATGGATATATACTACAGATAACAAGAACGAAAATGAACGAATATGACGGAAAATGATAATCCAGAAAAGAGGAATATATGCTTCAGGAAGAAAGATTTATGGAAATAGTAAAATTAGTAGATAGTAAGAAAAGCGTAACAGTTCAAGAATTAATGGATTTTTTACAAGCCTCAGAGTCTACTGTCAGAAGAGATTTAGGAGTGCTTCACAATCAGGGAAGATTGATAAAGGTTCATGGTGGAGCAGTTGCCTGCAACAATTATTTAGTAGCTGATATTGATGTAGAGGAAAAAAGCAGCCTTTATAGAGAAGAAAAGGAAGCCATTGCCAGATATGCTGCATCACTTATTAAAGAAAAAGATTTTGTATTTATAGATGCAGGAACTACAACAGAGCTGATGATTGATTATATTACAACAAAAGAAACAGTTTTTGTTACCAATGCAATCAGCCATGCAAAAAAGCTTGCCAGACGAGGCTTAACAGTTTATATGCTGGGTGGCGAATTAAAAGGAATAACAGAGGCAGTAGTTGGAGAAGATACAGTAAGAACATTAGAAAAATATAACTTTACAAAGGGCTTTTTCGGTACTAATGCCATTAGCATAGAAAGAGGTTATACAACACCTGATGTAAAGGAGGCAGCAGTAAAGCATCAGGCATTTATACACACAAAAGAAAAATATGTACTTGCTGATAAGTCAAAATTCAATGGTATATCACCTGTAAAATTTGGAGAGTTTGACGAGGCAACAATTATTACAATGAAGGTTGAAGGCAGTGAATTAAAAAAACATAAAAACATAAAGGAGGTAGATTAAAGTGATTTATACTGTAACATTTAACCCGGCTATAGATTATATAGTAAAGGTTGATAATTTAACTCCCGGAAGTGTAAATCGTGTTAGTAAAGAGCAGATTTTACCTGGTGGAAAAGGAGTGAATGTATCTATAGTCCTTAAAAATCTTGGCTATGACAACACAGCCATTGGCTTCCTGTCAGGTTTTACAGGAGAAACCATAGAAGCTATGCTTAAAAATTATGGTTGTAATACGGACTTCATTAAATTATCAAAGGGAATGTCCAGAATTAATGTAAAAATCAGGGGAAATGTAGAAACAGAAATCAATGGTATTGGACCAGATATAACAAATGAGGATATTGCCAGATTATATGAAAAGCTGGATAAGCTGAAAGCTGGCGATATATTGGTATTGGCAGGCAGTATTCCTAATACAATAAGCGACAATATCTATATGAACATAATGAAATATCTGCAAAATAAGGATATTAAAATAGTAGTAGATGCTACAAAGGATTTGCTTTTAAATGTATTAAAATACAAGCCATTCCTAGTAAAACCTAATAATCACGAGCTAGGAGAAATGTTTGAAGTTGAAATTAAATCAAAGGAGGAGGTTTTAATTTACGCTAAAAAAATCAAGGAAATGGGTGCAAGAAATGTGTTAGTTTCAATGGCAGGTGATGGAGCCTTGCTTATTGACGAAAAGGATGTAGTGCATAAAAGCGAAGCACCAAAAGGAAAGCTGGTTAATTCTGTTGGTGCAGGAGATTCAATGGTAGCCGGATTTATTGCAGGGTATCTTGAGAATTACTCTTATGAGCAGGCATTTAAAATGGGTGTAGCTACAGGAAGTGCAAGTGCATTTTCACAATATCTTGCTACAAAGGAAGAGGTTATGGGGCTTATGAAAAAGCTGGATTAGAAAGTCTGAAATTTATAAAAACTATATAAAAAATTTATTTGCATTTTGGAAAAGAGAAATGCAGATGATAAAAAATATATAATGTTGGAAGGAGAATACTTATGAGAATTAAAGATTTATTACACATTGAAAGTATTGAGCTTGGCTGTAAAATGTCAAGTAAAAGTGAAACCTTAGATAAGGCAGTTTCACTTATGGTAAAATCGGGAAATGTAAGCAACGAGGCTGAATATAGAAATACGGTTTATAAAAGAGAGGAGGAGGGAACAACTGGTATTGGAGAAGGAATAGCTATTCCACATGGAAAATGTGCTGCAGTTAAAAGTCCGGGGCTTGCAGCAATGGTTATTCCAGAAGGTGTGGACTTTGACTCTCTTGACGGAGAAAAAGTAAATCTATTATTTTTAATAGCAGCACCAAATACAGAGGATAATGTACATTTAGATGTGCTTAGTAAATTATCAATGATGCTTATGAATGAAGATTTTACTAAAAAACTAAAGGCTGCGGCTACTCCGGAGGAATTTTTAAGTATTATAGATGAAGCTGAAAGTGACAGGGATGAAAAACAGGAGGCTAAAGAAAAAAATGATGAAGATGTAGCAGAAAACCAGTCCAGAAAGGTAAAAATACTAGCTGTTACAGGCTGTCCTACAGGTATTGCCCATACTTACATGGCAGCCGAAAGTCTTGAAAAAGCAGCAGCAAAGCTTGGATATGACATAAAGGTTGAAACCAGAGGCTCAGGTGGAGCAAAAAATATTGTTACAGAAAAAGAAATACAAGAGGCTGACGGAATTATTATTGCAGCAGATACAAAGGTACCAATAGAAAGATTTAATGGAAAAAAGGTAATCTTTTGTAAGGTTTCTGATGGAATTAGTAAAGCAGAGGAATTATTGGAAAAAATAGCTAAGGGTGATGCAAAGGTTTACAAGGCAGCCTCAAATTCAAAGGCTGAGGAAAGCACCAGCGAAGGTGAAAAGTTTGGCTGGCATACAATTTATAAGCACCTTATGAATGGTGTTTCACATATGCTTCCTTTTGTAGTAGGCGGTGGTATTCTTATTGCACTTGCTTTTTTGATAGATGGTTTATCAGTAGATATTTCAGCAATACAGGATAAATCCACATTCGGAACAATTACAGCTCCGGCAAGATTTTTAAAAACTGTTGGTGGATATGCCTTTCAATTTATGCTGCCAGTTCTTGCAGGCTATATAGCAATGAGTATTGGCGACAGACCGGCACTTGCACTTGGTATTGTAGGTGGCTATATGGCATCTATAGGAAAAAGTGGATTTTTAGGTGCGTTAGTAATTGGTTTTGCAGCAGGCTATATTATCGAGGGACTAAAAAAGTTATGCAGCTTCCTTCCAGAAAAATTAGATGGTATTAAACCGGTACTTATTTATCCATTAGTTGGGGTGTTGCTTGTAGGTTTATTAATGACCTTTGTCATTGAACCACCTGTAGGAGCTTTAAATCAGGCACTTAATAATGCACTTAAAGGAATGGGTGGTACAAGTAAGGTAATACTTGGACTTATTCTTGGAGGTATGATGGCAGTGGACTTAGGAGGACCAGTCAACAAGGCTTCGTATGTATTTGGTGTGGCTAGTATTGCCTCTGGTAATTACGATATAATGGCAGCAGTTATGATAGGTGGTATGGTGCCACCATGTGCAATAGCACTTGCAACCTTATTATTTAAAAATAAATTTACAAAAGATGAAAGAAAGTCAGGACCTGTAAACTTCATAATGGGACTTTCGTTTATATCAGAGGGTGCGATACCATATGCAGCAGCAGATCCATTGAGAATAATTCCATCCTGCGTTGTAGGCTCAGCAATAGCTGGTGCATTATCAATGTTCTTTGGTTGTGAGCTTATGGCACCACATGGAGGAATATTTGTTTTCCCAGTAGTTGAAAAACCACTTATGTATGTGGTAGCATTAGTAGTAGGAACAATCGTGTCAACTATATTACTAGGCTTATTAAAAAAGAAGAAAACAAACTAATAAGAGATAAGTAAAACGCAGACAAAAACAAACTGAGGGGAGAAGATAAATAAAAAATGTAAGCATCAGAAAAATAAAAAAGCGAGGTATTTGAAATGAAAGAATTTAATTACACAATAACAGACCCAGAAGGAATTCACGCTAGACCAGCAGGCTTATTAGTAAAAAAGGTAAACGAGTATGCCAGCAAAGTAACCATTTCAATTAATGGCAAGGAAGCTGATGCAAAAAGAATTTTTGCGATTATGGGCTTAGGAGTAAAGAAGGATATGACAATTACCGTAAAAGCAGAGGGTGAAGATGAACAGGCTGCTATTGATGGTATTGGTGAATTTTTAAAAGAAAATTTATAGATTGCAGAGGGTATTTAAAAGCAGGTTTTACAAATTTTGGAGGTGCAGCCCATGAAAAAATATTGTGGAAAAAGTGTTTTCAAAGGCATTGCTATTGGAAAAGTTCATGTGTATGAAAAAGACGATAGTAAGGTAAAAAGAGTTCATACAGAGGATACAGATGCCGAGAAGCAAAAATTTGAAAATAGCAGAGCAGAAGCAAAAAAACAGTTGGGAGAGCTTTATACGAAAGCACTTAATGAGGTTGGACAGGCTAATGCTATGATATTTGAGGTACATCAGATGATGGTTGATGACTTGGATTATATAGAGTCTGTAGTCCATATTATTGAGTCACAAAAGGTTAATGCTGAATATGCAGTAGCATGTACAGCAGATAACTTTTCACAAATGTTTGCTGCAATGGACGATGATTATATGAAGGCAAGGGCAGCAGATGTAAAGGATATTTCTAACAGAATCATCGAGATTATGCAGGGAAAAGGTCAAAATGCAATATTAGGTGACGAACCGGCAATTATTTTTGCAACAGATTTAGCACCAAGTGAAACTGTTCAAATGGATAAATCAAAGGTATTATCCTTTGTAACAAGAAAAGGCTCAACAAATTCCCATACTGCAATACTTGCAAGGACAATGAATATACCTGCACTTATTAATGTGGATTTTGAAGATGGTCTTGAAGGAAAAATGGCTATTGTAGACGGCTACGAGGGAGTGGTCTACATAGAACCTGATGACGCTGTTTTGCAGGATATGAAGGAAAAACAGGTAAAGGACGAAAATCAAAGAAAACTTTTAGAGGAGCTTAAAGGTAAGGAAAACATTACTACTGACGGACGGAAAATTAATCTGTATGCAAATATTGGTGGTGTATCAGATGTGGCGGCAGTGTTGAAAAATGATGCTGGTGGCATCGGATTATTTAGAAGTGAATTTTTATATATTGGAAAAAAGGATTTTCCAAGCGAGGAGGAGCAGTTTAATGCTTACAGGACTGTGGCTGAAAATATGGCAGGCAAAAAGGTAATTATTAGAACTCTTGATATAGGTGCTGATAAGCAGGCAGATTATTTTGAACTTGGAAAAGAGGATAATCCGGCATTAGGCTTTAGAGCAATAAGAATCTGCCTTAGCAAGCCGGAAATTTTTAAAACTCAGCTTAGAGCTATTTATAGAGCCAGTGCCTATGGCAATATCTCAATAATGTATCCAATGATTATTTCTGTAGACGAAGTAAAAAAAATTAAGGAGATAGTAGCAGAGGTTAAGGCAGAGCTTGATGAAATAGGTATTCCTTACGGTGATGTGGAACAGGGCATTATGATTGAAACTCCTGCGGCAGTAATGATGAGCGAGGAATTAAGCAAGGAAGTGGACTTTTTCAGTATAGGTACAAATGACTTAACCCAGTACACATTGGCTATTGACCGTCAAAATCAAAGGCTGGAGCCGTTTTATGACTCGCACCATCCAGCAGTCCTTAAAATGATTGAAATGACAGTAAAAAATGGTCATAAAAATGGCTGTTGGGTAGGCATATGTGGAGAATTAGGAGCAGATACTTCATTGACCAAAAGGTTTATTGATATGGGAGTGGATGAGCTTTCAGTATCACCATCAATGATATTTAAGGTCAGAAAGGCTATAAGGGAAATATAAGGGAAATACAAGAAAATAAGTAAGCTATCATTATTGACTAAATTGGGTGTAGTTGATATAATGAAAAAGTAAGTGCGTTAGTATGCTCTTTTTGCGTGCATAAACGCGTTAGAATGTATATAAGGACAAACCTTATAGGATAAAGTATATTTAGGAGGAACTAAAAATGGCAAACAAATGGGTATATACCTTCAAAGAAGGTAACATGACCATGCGTAACTTACTTGGTGGTAAGGGCGCTAACCTTGCAGAAATGACAGAAATCGGACTTCCAGTACCACAGGGTTTCACAATTACAACAGAAGCTTGTACACAGTACTATGAAGACGGTAGAAAGATTAACGACGAAATTATGGCTCAGGCTATGGAAGGCGTTAAGTGGATGGAAGAAGTAAACGGAAAGAAATTCGGTGATCTTAAGAACCCTCTTCTCGTTTCAGTTCGTTCAGGTGCTAGAGCATCTATGCCTGGTATGATGGATACAATTCTTAACCTTGGTCTTAATGACGAAGTAGTAGAAGCAATGATCGCTAACAATCCAGATCCTTCATTTGCTCGTTTCGTATATGACTCATACAGAAGATTTATCCAGATGTTCTCTGATGTAGTTATGGAAGTTGGTAAGAAGTATTTTGAACAGCTTATCGACGAAATGAAAGAAAAGAAGGGTGTTAAGTTCGATGTAGAACTTACAGCTGAAGACCTTAAAGAACTTGCAGCTCAGTTCAAGGCTGAATACAAGAAGCAGTTAGGTCAGGATTTCCCTTCAGATCCAGTAGAGCAGTTAAAGCTTGCTATCGAAGCTGTATTCAAGTCATGGGATAACCCTCGTGCTAATGTTTACAGAAGAGATAATGATATCCCTTACTCATGGGGTACAGCCGTAAATGTAATGCCTATGGTATTCGGTAACTTAAATAATGAATCTGGTACAGGTGTTGCTTTCACAAGAGATCCTGCTACAGGTGAAAATAAACTTATGGGTGAATTCCTTATTAACGCTCAGGGTGAAGATGTTGTTGCTGGTGTTCGTACACCAATGCCAATCGCTCAGATGGAACAGGAATTCCCAGAAGCATATGCTGATTTCATTAAGGTTTGTGATATTCTTGAAAATCACTACCATGACATGCAGGATATGGAATTTACAGTAGAAAACAAGAAGTTATATATGCTTCAGTGTCGTAATGGTAAGAGAACAGCTCCAGCTGCTCTTAAGATTGCTTGTGACCTTGTTGATGAAGGACATAAGACAGAAGAAGAAGCTGTTATGATGATTGACCCTCGTAACCTTGATACACTTCTTCACCCACAGTTTGATGCTGCTGCTCTTAAGGCTGCTACACCAATGGGTAAAGGTCTTGGTGCATCTCCAGGAGCTGCTTGTGGTAAGGTTGTATTCACAGCTGATGACGCTGTTGAATGGGCTGCAAGAGGAGAAAAGGTAGTTCTTGTTCGTCTTGAAACATCTCCAGAAGATATTACAGGTATGAAGGCTGCTCAGGGTATCCTTACAGTTCGTGGTGGTATGACATCACACGCTGCTGTTGTTGCTCGTGGTATGGGTACTTGTTGTGTATCTGGTTGTGGCGACATCAATATGGACGAAGAAAACAAGAAGTTCACATTAGCTGGACAGACATTTACAGAAGGTTCAGAAATTTCTATCGATGGTACAACAGGTAACATCTATGCTGGTATTATCCCAACAGTTGATGCTCAGATTGCTGGTACATTCGGAAGAGTTATGGCTTGGGCTGATAAGTTTAGAACATTAAAGGTTAGAACAAATGCTGATACACCAGCAGATGCTAAGAAGGCTCGTGAGCTTGGTGCAGAAGGTATTGGTCTTTGCCGTACAGAGCATATGTTCTTTGAAGAAGATAGAATTGCAGCATTCAGAGAAATGATTTGTGCTGATACAGTAGAAGAAAGAGAAGCAGCTCTTGAAAAGATTCTTCCATATCAGCAGGGAGATTTCAAGGCTCTTTACGAAGCACTTGAAGGCAACCCAGTTACAATCAGATTCCTTGATCCACCTCTTCATGAATTCGTTCCAACAGAAGAAGAAGACATCAAGAAGCTTGCTGATGCTCAAGGCAAATCTGTTGAAGATATTAAGGCTATTATCGCTTCATTACATGAATTCAACCCTATGATGGGTCACAGAGGATGCCGTCTTGCTGTAACATATCCAGAAATCGCTAAGATGCAGACAAAGGCTGTTATCCGTGCAGCTATCGAAGTTAAGAAAGCTCATCCAGATTGGAATGTTAAGCCAGAAATTATGATTCCTCTTGTATGTGAAGTTAAGGAATTAAAATTCGTTAAGAAGACAGTTGTTGAAACAGCAGACGCTGAAATCGCAGCAGCAGGTGTTGAACTTGAGTACGAAGTTGGTACAATGATCGAAATCCCAAGAGCAGCTCTTACAGCTGATGAAATCGCTAAGGAAGCTGACTTCTTCTGCTTCGGTACAAACGACTTAACACAGATGACATTCGGTTTCTCAAGAGATGATGCTGGTAAGTTCTTAGATGCTTACTATGATGCTAAGATCTTTGAAAACGATCCATTTGCTAAGCTTGACCAGACAGGTGTTGGTAAGTTAATGGAAACAGCTATTAAGCTTGGTAAGCCAGTAAACAACAAGCTTCATGTTGGTATCTGTGGCGAGCACGGTGGAGATCCTTCATCAGTTGAATTCTGTCATAGAATTGGTCTTGATTATGTATCATGCTCACCATTTAGAGTACCAATCGCTAGATTAGCAGCAGCTCAGGCAGCAATCTCTAACAAATAAGACAATTTAAAACTTAATATAGCAAATATATTAGTTTAATAAGCTCCAGACTATGCGTAAAAGTGTAGTCTGGGGTTTTTGTTATTTATGGGTTAAAGAATAGTTTGAAGTGTTGTAATGGTATTCTTTTTTTATAATCACAATTTTAAAATGCTTTTTAACAAAAGGGAATTTATAAAAATATCTCCTTGATTTTATTATTTTAACAGTTAAAATTAATATTAAACAATATACTAAAGCGAGGAAAATATGGAAATTTTAGACATATGTGATGAAAACGGAGTACCTACAGGCAAAACCGTTGAGCGAAATGTTGCACATACAGAGGGAATAAATCATAGGACTGCACATGTTTGGGTAGTAAGTATGAATAATGGACAGCCACAGGTGCTTTTACAAAAGCGAGCTATGAATAAGGATTCATTTCCGGGAAGGTTTGACACATCCTCAGCAGGACATATTCAGGCAGGTGATGAGCCGCTAGAGTCAGCAATCCGTGAACTAGAGGAAGAGTTGGGAATTAAAGCAACAGCTAATGACCTAGAATTTATTGGAAAATTTAATGTTGAATTTGATAAGGTGTTTAGGGAAAAACTTTTTAAGGATAGAGAAACTGCATTTGTATATGTATATAAGGAAAATGTAGACATTGAAAAGCTTGTGCTTCAAAAGGAAGAGATAATGGATGTACAGTGGTTTGATGTTAAGCTGCTTGATGAGGCACTAAAAAATAGAGATACAAATTTTTGCGTTCCAAGAAAAGGCTTTGAACTGATAAAAGGGTGGATAGAGAAAAACCATAAATTAAAAAATTAGCCATATAGATTAAAGGATAAAAGTTATAACCATATACAAGAAAATAAAAATTAGGTATATAAATTAATGGACAAGTAATAAAAAACAAAAAAATACAAAAGTGGAGGTTACTAAAGTGGAAGCCAACAATAAAGTAAACAACGATATATTAATCCGACTTGCAAAGGAGAGCGATATTCCAGATATAGACAAGCTATTGTATCAGGTTCATAAAGTGCATAGCGATGCAAGACCAGATTTATTTAAGCAAGGGGTAAAGAAGTACAATGATGATGAAATAAGACAGATTATTTCAAACGAAAAAACACCAGTATTTGTAGCTGATTTTAACGGAAAAGTAGTTGGCTATGCTTTTTGTGTGAAAAAGCAGTATATTAATGATAATAATATGACAGATATTTTAACCTTGTATATTGATGATTTGTGCGTTGATGAAAATATGAGGGGGTATCACATAGGCACAAGACTTTATGAATATGTAGTTGGCTATGCTAAAAATAATGGATTTTATAATCTTACACTAAATGTGTGGGCTGATAATAAAAAGGCTGTAGGCTTTTATGAAAAAATCGGACTTAAAATTCAAAAAATTGGTATGGAAAAAATATTAAATTAAGAGCGTAAAAATTATAGAGTATGGTTTAAGTAACGGATATTGAAAAATACATTATTAAGAAACTAAAATTTAACAGTTTATTAAAAATTATAAACTTGCTTTATAAATGGAATTAGACTATAATTGTGGCGTCTTGGGAAGAAACAAAAAAATAAAATACCAGACGGAAAATTATGGCATGATGTGGAGTTGCAGCGGGGTTGAAAACAAATGGGAAAAATTTAAAAGAAAAGTAAAATGTGAGAAAGGACGAAGTATTATGGCTAGTAAAAGAAGAAAGAAAAAGAGAGTTAATCCTGCACTTGTGCGATTAATAGTATTATGTGTAGTGATAGTTATACTTCTTGTAATTCTTATTGGAATGCTTGCAGGAGAAAAGAAGAATGACAAACAGACAGAAACAACTGCAAATAATAATGCAGCAAATAATAATCCTACAACAATAGAGGAAACTACTACGGACAATAGTCAGAATGAAACTACTGCCGACCCAAGCCTTCCAGAGCAGACCTTTGGAAAGTGGGATTTATCAACACTTCCAAATGATAAAACTCCATATGGAAATAATCAGGATGATGTGACAGCAGACGGTATTCCATCAGGTGTATTCTGGTATACATCAAAGTGGAGCAAGTACAATGCTGATTTTATATCTGATATTGGTATAAAGTGTAATAAAGGAGAAGGCACAGAAAAAATCATATATTTGACTATGGATTGCGGCTTTGATAATGAAGAAACAGGACCAATTCTTGATATATTAAAAGAAAAAAATGTAAAGGCTACCTTCTTTGTGACATCAATGTTTTATGATGCACGCCCAGACTTGATAAAGCGAATGATAGATGAAGGACATAGAATTGGAAGTCATACAATAAATCATTTAGATATGCCAACTCTTTCTCTTGATAAACAGAAGGAAGAAATAATGGATGTCATAAACAAATTAAAGAAGGATTACAACTATGACAGCAGATTATTTAGATTTCCAGAAGGAAGCTTCTCAGATCAGTCATTAGCGCTTGTAAATAATCTCGGACTTAAGTCAGTATTCTGGTCATATGCGTACAATGATTATTCATCAACACAGCCAGAGGTTCAGCCTTCTTACGAAAGAGCAGTTAAGTATGTTCATCCGGGAGCAATATACTTGTTACACGCAAGCTCATCAACAAACAGAGCCTTTCTTGGTGACTGGATAGATGCTGTTAGAGAGAAGGGCTACGAATTTGGAGGAGTTTATCCTGTAGATTAAGGTTAGTAGATATAACAAAACATTAGGTAGAAAAAGTATAATATATAAAAGACAAACTGATTACAAATATACATCATAAAAGTACAACTATAAGAGGATAAAAAATGGATACAAGTATAGATTTAATCAGAGGAAAGGTTTTGAAATCCTTAGTGTTATTTTCACTGCCTTTTCTGTTTTCAAATATATTTCAGCAATTATATAATACGATTGACACTTATATAGTAGGTAATACCTTAGACGAAACTGCATTAGCGGCAATAGGTGCCTGTGGGGCAATTTATGAGCTGTTAGTAGGCTTTGCTGTAGGTGTAGGAAATGGCTTTAGCGTTGTAGTAGCCAGATTTTTTGGAGAGGGTAATGAAAAACAGGTGAGAAAGTCAGTTGCGGCATCAATAGTAATAAGCGTAATAATTACAGTTGTTATGATGATTTTTTCAGCGTTTTTACTTAGACCTATGCTGGAGCTTTTAAATACACCGGCAGAAATCATAGATGACGCATATTCCTATATAGGCATTATTGGAATATTTATAGGTGTAATGTTTGCCTATAATCTATTGGCAGGCTTTTTAAAGGCAATAGGCAATAGCTTTATGCCATTAGTATTTTTAATTATTTCTACCGTAGTAAATGTGATTTTGGATTATGTATTTATAGCAATGATGAATACAGGCATAAAGGGGGCTGCTATTGCTACAGTTATTGCACAGCTGGTTTCTGCTGTTTTGTGTGCAATATATATATGGAAGAAATATCCGGATATACTTCCAAAAAAGGAAGATATGAAGGCAGAAAAAAACTTGTACAACGAGCTATGGGCGCAGGGCTTGTCAATGGGCTTTATGTCATCAATAGTATCAATGGGTACAGTTATTTTACAATATTCAATAAATGGTCTTGGAACTATGATTATAGCAGGACATACAGCAGCAAGAAAAATAATGGCATTTTCAACATTGCCGATTACAACCTTAGGTCTGTCCATTACAACCTATGCCTCACAAAATAAAGGGGCTGGCAAAAAGGACAGGATACTTAAGGGTGTAAGATATGCAAATATTATGACTACTGTATGGAGCATAATAGCAGCTATTATACTAATACCATTGTCAAAACCATTGGTAGAGCTTTTATCAGGCTCTACAGATGCAGTAGTGCTGACTAATGGAGCAAATTATTTAAAATTCAATGTGTTGTTTTATATACCTTTAGGAATTCTTATTAATATGAGATGTTCACTGCAAGGAATTGGCTATAAAATATTGCCGCTTATATCAAGTGTAATTGAACTTTTAGGAAAAATCGTATTTACATTTTTATTAATACCAACACTAAAATATACAGGTGTTATTATATGTGAGCCGGTTGTATGGTGCCTTATGGCAATACAGCTTGTAATATCCTTCTATAGAAATAAATATATTAGAGAAGGATAGATAAAGATAACCATTGGGCATTTTCAATAATGCACCAATGGTTTTTTTGTATGTATTGTACAAAAAAATATTTTTTAAATATAATTTAGTAGAAAAAGTGCAAAAAAGGGTTGAATTTTTAAAAAATGGTATTATAATATCCTTAATGGTAACTTGATTACTAAAAATTTCTATGAAAAGGAAGGAATTTAAAAATGAGAAAGATTTTTAAGAAATTCGCTGCTTTAGTTGCTACAGCAGCAATGACAATGGCTATGTGTGCTACAGCATTTGCTGCAGACACATACAATGTAGCAGGTGCAGAAGGTTTATGTGGTGCAAACTGGGATCCAGCAGAAAACCAGATGACACAGGGTGCTGATGGTGTTTGGACAAAAGAGTTCACAAATATCGCAGCAGGTACATATGAATTCAAGATTGCTACAAACGGTGCTTGGGACAATGGTGAATACAACCTTGAAGGAGATGCTTCAAGTGGTGGCTCAAATGCTTCAGTTACAGTTGACAAAGATGGTTCTACAGTAGTTGTTTCATTTGATGGCGAAAAGGCTTCAGTTGAAGTTAAGGCAGCAGCTGCTTCTACAGACGGTACAACAGCAGCTCCAGCAGAAACAAAACCTTCAGCTCCACAGACAGCTGATTCTACACCAGTAGTTGCAGCAGTAGTTGCTATGTTAGCTATGGGTTGTGCAGTAGTTGCATTAAACGCAAAGAAATCTAGATAATAAAACAAACTTTAAAAGAATCGGTCTTGTACCGATTCTTTTTTTGTGCATTTATATCAAAAATATTAAAATAATATCAAAATATTTAGAAACTTTTAAAACATATTGAAAAAAATAATAATATTGTTATAATAAATAGCATAGATTATTGCGTGATAGTAATAGTCAATCAAATGACAATAACAAAACAAAAAGAGAAAGAAAGGGATTTTAAAAATGAGAAAGATTTTTAAAAAAGTTGTCACAGCTGTAGCTTCTTTAGCTATGATGGCTGGACTCGTTGCAGGGATGCCTACAATGGAAGCAAAAGCAGCAGAAAATGTAAAATTATATTTTAAGGTTGCAGATGCTACACAATACGGTGTGAATGTTTGGGGTGGAGCTACTGCTACTGGTGGAGCAGATGCTAATACATGGAGTAACGGTGATGGCACATATCAGACGGGTCCTTCATTAATTGCTGATGGTAGTGATTGGGGATATGTTACAATAGATGATACATCTAAGGTACAGGGTTTACAGGTTGTAAAGTCAGGAACAGCATTAGAGGCTGGTGGAAATAATAATATTTGGAATGCAACAATAGCTGCATTAGGACTTAATGAGGCATATTTTGATTCTGCATCAGGAAAGTGGTACAAAGAAAAAGCTTGTACAAATGAAGTAGTTGCACCTACATTGGATGATATTTATTATGTACTTGGTGATACTGGTTTAACAGGCGCTGATTGGGGAAATGGTACAGAAGGAACAACACCTGAAACAGGTAAAATGGCAGAAGGTGCTGATGGTGTGTTCACAAAGACATTTGTTGGTGTTGCCAAAGGAGAATATCAGTTTAAGGTTCTTCAGGATCCAGCAGATTTTGGTTGGGATCACGCATATGTTACAGATCCAGCAAATGAACATGGAAATGGTTTTGTTACAGTAGCAGCAGATAACAGCAAAGTCACAATCACTATTGATAAGACTACAAAGAAGGTTAAAGCTACATCAGTAGCTCCTTCAGGTGAAGTTGCTGAACAGCCTACAACACCAGCTCCAACACCTACACCAGCTCCAGCAGCAGCTCATAATGTTACTGTTAAAGTTAAAGTAGCAGCTGGATGGGAAAAAGCTTACCTTTATGTATGGGCAGAAGGCTCAGAGGGAGTCGTTGCTTGGCCAGGTGTTGAGATGACAAAAGATGGTGATGTTTATACATATACATTAGAAGATGTAGATGTTTCAGCTTACAATATGATTATTAACAATGGCGATGGTGAACAGACAGTAGATATAGTTGGTCTTGATGTTACAGGAGATACAGTAGAAATTACTGTAACAGCAGATAAGAATGAAGATGGTAAGTATGTTGCTACTTCATCACAGCAGACAGCAGCTCCAACACCAGCTCCAACAACAGCAGATGCTACTCCAGTAGCAGCAGCTGTAGCAGCAGTTGTACTTATGGGTCTTGCAGTAGTTGTATTAAATACAAAGAAAGCAAACAGATAATATATATCTTTTATAAAGGTACAAAAAAGTCCTTACTTTAATCTGTAAGGACTTTTTTATTAATAAATCCAAAAGGAGGAAATTCTTCTATGAAAATATTAAGAAGAATAGGTGCATGGGTTTTGACTGTAGTTATAGCTCTTACAGGTATGATTGCAGATTACACACCAAGTAAAGCATATGCAGCAGACTCATGTACAGTAATTTTCCACTACCAGAGAGATGATGGAAATTACGACGGATGGGACATTTGGGCATGGCCGGATGGCTCTGACGGAACTGCTGTTAAATTTACAGATGAAGACAGCTTCGGAAAAGTTGGTGTACTTAAAGCAAAAGTTGGCGCAAGTAAAGTTGGCTTTATAGTACGAGAAGGTGGAGATGACTGGACAGATAAGGATTATGCGGACGACAGATTTGTCGAAATAAAAGATGGAGTTGCTGAAATATGGATTACAAGTGGTGAGGAATCCTTTGAAATTACGGCACCAGCAGGAGCGAAACCATATGTAATACCAGATGGTGCTACAGACACACCAGAGGATAACAAGAATACACAAGCTACTCCAGCAGGAGAAGGCGATATAACCGTAAATGTACATTATCACAGATATGATGAAATCTATGATGGCTGGAATCTTTGGTTGTGGCCGGATGGTGGTGATGGAGCGAGCTATGATTTTACCGGAAGTGATGATTTTGGTAAGATTGCTACTATTAAGGCTCAGTCTTCAGCTGGAAAGCTTGGTATGATTGTAAGACTTAATGATTGGGAGCAAAAGGATATAGATTCAGACAGATATATTGAAACATCAAAGGCTGTAAATGGCGTTTTAGATGTTTACCTTGTTCAAGGTGATGAAAATATATATTTTAGTGCTGATGAAATGGACCTTTCTCCAAAATTCTTATCTGCAGCACTTACTACAGCAAAGAGAATCGCAGTAAAGGTAACTTCCCCTTATGATTGCTCTGCTGAAAATGCTAAGGATGGTTTTAAGGTAATTGATCAGGACGGAAACGGATACGAATTATTAAATGTATTCGCAACAACAGAGTCACAGGTTACAAGCACCTTCAACATTAATATGAAGGAGCCTCTTGACTTATCAAACAGCTACCATATTTATTCAGAAACATATGGTACAATCGATGTAGGATATGGTGAGGTATACTCAACATCAGATTTTGAAAATCAGTTTACTTACACAGGAAATGATTTAGGAGCTAATTGGTCAAAGGATTCTACAACATTTAAGGTATGGTCACCAACATCTTCAAAGGTTATATTAAATCTTTACGAAGATGGTACAGATAGTATCGCATACAAAAAAGTAGATATGGAAAAGGGTGAAGCTGGTGTTTGGTCTGCAAAGGTAGATGGTGATTTAAACAAGGTATATTATACCTATTCATTCACTAATGCAGGTAAAACAAAGGAAGCAGTAGACCTTTATGCAAGAACAACTGGTGTAAATGGTAAGAGAGGTATGGTAATCGACCTTTCTACAACAAACCCAGAAGGCTGGTCGGACGATAAGCGTCCTACATTAAAGAGTCAGACAGATGCAGCTATTTACGAAATTCATATTAGAGATTTCTCAATAGATGAAAGCTCTGGAGTTAAGAACAAAGGTAAATACTTAGGCCTTACGGAAAAAGGAACAAAAAATGCAACAGGTCAGTCAACTTGTCTTGATTACCTTGTAGAATTAGGTATTACACATGTACAGATAATGCCTATGTATGATTACTCTCCAAATTCAGTAGACGAAACAAAGTTAGACAAAGCTCAGTTTAACTGGGGATATGATCCATACAACTACAATGTTCCAGAAGGCTCTTATTCAACAGACCCATACAATGGCGAAGTCAGAATAAATGAAATGAAACAGATGATTCAGGCATTACACAAGGAAAACATTGGTGTAATTATGGATGTGGTTTACAACCATACAGCAGAAACAGCTGATTCATACTTTAATATTACAGTTCCAGATTACTACTACAGACTCACTGAGGATGGTGAGTATTCAAATGGTTCTGGTTGTGGTAATGAAGTTGCTTCTGAAAGAGCAATGGTTAGAAAGTATATCGTTGATTCAGTAGTATACTGGGCATCAGAATATCACATTGATGGCTTCAGATTTGACCTTATGGGATGTCTTGATATTGAAACTATGAATGCAATTAGAACAGCATTAAATGAGGTTGACCCTTCAATCATTATATATGGTGAAGGCTGGTCAAGCGGTGATTGTGCTCTTGGTGAAAGTCTTAGAGCATTAAAGAAAAATACTCATCTTATGGAAGGTGTAGGAGCGTTCTCTGATGATATTAGAGATGGTCTTAAGGGCAGTGTATTTGATGCCAAAGACAAAGGCTTTGCAACAGGCAAGGATGGACAGGAGGAAAGAATTAAGTCTGCTGTTGTAGCAGCAACAGATTATCCTTCAATTAATTGGGAAGGAACCGGAACAGATGTAAAGGCTCCATGGGCTGGTAAACCTATACAGACAATTAACTATGCATCTTGCCACGATAACAATACTCTTTGGGATGTTATTAATACTTCAAATGCTGATGATACAATGGAAGACAAGGTTAAGATGAACAAATTAGCTGCAAGTGTTGTTTATACAGCACAGGGTGTTCCATTTATGCTGAGTGGTGAAGAAATTTTAAGAACAAAGCCAAAGGCAAATGGTAAAGGTTTTGACCATAACAGTTACAAATCATCTGATGAAACAAACAGTATTAAATGGGATACTTTAAATGATGAAACAACAGCAGATGTACTTGCATACTACAAGGGCTTAATCAGCTTTAGAAAGACACATGCTGGCCTTAGAATGGCAACTGCTGAGGATATTCAGAGCAACCTGAAATTCTTAGATGCAAGTGATGCAAATGTTGTTGCTTATGTTATTGAAAATCAGCCAAACAACGAATGTTCAGACAAAGTTTGCGTTATTTACAATGCAAACAAAGAAGCTAAGACAGTTAAAGTACCAGAAGGCGAATGGAAGGTTTGCATTAAGGACGGAAAAGCTGGTACAGAGGCTATTGAAACCTTTACAGGCAGTGAAGTTTCAGTTGATGCTATTTCTTGTTTAGTAATGGTACAGGGTGATTTAGTAGGAAAAGAGCCTGCAGCATCAGACAGCAGCAGTTTTCCATGGTGGATTATCCTTATTATTGCGGTAGTGGTAATCGTAGTAGTAATAATAATTGTGGTTGTTGCTAAAAAGAAAAAATCTGCAAATAAAACAGAAGAAAAGCCGGTTGAATAATATTTATTCTAGTGAAGCTGGTAAAAAAATATGTCCCCCTGTCAGAAACAGGGGGACATATTAAAAATAAGTCAGAGTTTTTTTATATAAGTTTAAAGGCTTTAAGGGAATTATAAATACCGTCACATTCTATAGTGTCTGTTTTGTACTTGGATATATCCAGTAATTCTTTGCAGGAATTTCCCATTGCTACGCCATATTGTACAAACTGCAGCATTTCGTAATCATTCATACTGTCACCATAGGCATAGGTATTTTCTTTTTGAATACCTGTGTGTTTAAGAAATTCACTAATACCTACTGCTTTAGAAGAGTATTTTGGAATGAACTCCATAAGGACATCTCCGTGACAGCATATATTAAACTTATCCCTATATAATCTCATTAGTCCCTCATTATCTCCATTTTTAGTAAATCTGGCACTAACCTTGGCAATTATCAGTTTGGAATAATCCTTTGGAATAGGCTTCATAAAAGGTCTTGCTTCATCAAAATAGTGTTTAAGGACATATTTATAGTCCTCATCATTTGTATCATTGTCATAATATGAAACAGAATGTCCCTCTAATATAGGAATAAGTCCTAACCTGAATATATCATCTACTAAATTATTGTAGGATATAAAATCCAAATCCTTTTCGTAGATTTTCTGTCCGGCTACCTCTACATATGTCCCTGCACCTGCAATTATTCCGTCAAAGCCCAAATCAATAATACTTTGAGGAACCATAGAACGGGCTCTGCCAGTACATATAACTGTAGAAACACCATTTTCTTTTAATAGCTTAAGTGATTCAACAGTAGAGGCTGGAATTCCAATGTTTGGGGCATATAATGTTCCGTCTATATCGAAAAAAACAACTTTTTTAGTATTCATAAAAATCTCCTGTGTAAATTTTAACTATCTGGCAATCATATATTATTTTAAAGCATATATATTTTAATTCAAGTAGTTTAATTTAATTAAATTAATAGAAATTAAATTAATAGAAATTTAACTTGTTATTATTTATTATATAGGAATATAATACCAAAGTGTATGGGAGCTTAACAATTATATAATGAAAGTTTTAATATATGAGTTTAAAAATTATATACAGCACAAAATATTTCAGGAGGAGATTATGCTACAACTCAAAGGAATAAAGAAATATTATGATGTGGGAGGAACTGTTACAAAGGCACTTGATGGTATATCTGTTTCATTTAGAAAAAAGGAATTTGTATCAATATTAGGAACAAGTGGCTCAGGTAAAACCACCTGTCTTAATATTATAGGCGGACTTGACAGATATGATGAAGGTGATTTGATTATTAATGGAAAGTCTACAAAGAATTTTAAGGATACAGAGTGGGATGCCTATAGAAATAATACAATAGGATTTGTATTCCAAAGCTACAATTTAATTTCACATTTGGGAATTATTGAAAATGTTGAAATGGGTATGACACTTAGTGGTGTGTCCAGAGAGGAAAAGAGAAAGAAGGCAGTAGAAGCACTTTGTCAGGTAGGCTTAGAGGAGCATATGCACAAAAAGCCAAATCAGCTATCAGGTGGACAGATGCAGAGAGTTGCCATTGCCAGAGCTTTAGCCAATAACCCGGACATATTGTTGTGTGATGAGCCTACAGGCGCCTTGGATACAGCTACCAGTGTACAGATAATGGAGCTTATCAAGTCCTTATCTAAGGACAGGCTTGTAATTATGGTTACACATAATCCTGATTTGGCAAAGGAATATTCTGATAGAATTGTTGAATTTAAGGACGGAAAGATTATATCTGACACAAATCCTTTTGATGAAGAAAATGATAAGGATACTTTTAAGCTTAAAAAGACCAGTATGAGCTTTTTCACAGCATTAAAATTGTCCTTCAACAATATAATGACAAAAAAAGGTCGTACAGCGCTTACAGCCTTTGCTTCAAGTATAGGTATTATAGGTATAGCTGTTATTTTATCATTATCTTCAGGCTTTCAGGTGGTAATAGATGATTTTCAAAAGGATGCCTTAGCAGAATTTCCTATTACCATTTCAAAACAATCAGCCTCAATGGACGAAGAAACAATGGAAAAGCTGTCTGGTGAATGGTCAGATAAAATGACCCGGACTGCGGAATTTGCTAATACTGATGAAATAGATGTATATGATGCAAACGAAGGAATTAAAATTCACAAAAATAAATTTTCTGATGAATTTATGGATTATCTTAAGAACATAAATTCAAAATATTGTTCAAGCATTGGGTACTTAAGACTTGTATCAATGAATTTAGTTAGGGATGCAGACGGAACTATAGTGCCAAGCTCCTTTGTAAATACTGCCCTTACAGGAAAAATGAGTATTACAAATATGAGTAGCGCCGGTTTATCCTCATATCCTACAACACTTGATAAAAACGGACCAACATACCTGGAAAAAAATTATGATGTGTTAGCTGGTGAGTATCCAAAGAAGCCTACAGATATTGTTTTAGTTGTAGATGAAAAAAACAGAGTAGATGTTAATATTCTTACTGCCTTAGGCTATGATGTTAAGGCAGGGGACAAAATTAAGTTTGATGAGGTAGTGGGAACAACCTTTGAGGTAGTAGACAACAATGTTTATTATCAAAAGACAGAATATGGCTCATTTGTGCCGGGTACAGATTATGCTGGTATGTATGGCAATGAAAATAATATTAAGCTTACTGTAACAGGTGTTGTGAGAGTAAAGGCAGACGCTAGTTTAGCTCTTTTAGCAACAGGTATTGCTTATAGTGATGAGCTTTGCGAGCAGGTAATTGAGCTTCAAAGCGAGTCTGATATAGTTAAGGCACAGACTGACTCTGACAAAAATGTAATTACCTTTGAGGATATAGACGAAGATACAAAGACAATGATGCTTGCAACCTTAGGTGCAAAGGCAGAGCCTTATATGATATTTGTATATCCAACCAGCTTCCATTCAAAGGACGAGGCAATCAGCTACTTAGACAAGTATAATGAGAACAAGGAGGCAGAAGAACAGATAGTATATTCTGACCTGGCGGCTACTATGTCTGATATGACAGGTGGCATTATGGACGCAATTACTATTGTTTTAATTGCCTTTGCTGCAATTTCTTTAGTAGTAAGTCTTATAATGATTTGTATTATTACTTATACTTCTGTAATAGAAAGAACTAAGGAGATAGGTATTCTTAGAGCCTTAGGTGCAAGAAAGAAGGATATTACAAGAGTATTTGATGCTGAAACCTGCATATTAGGTGTATTTTCAGGAGTTTTAGGTATAGCTATTGCATATCTTCTTACTATACCAATCAATAAAGTAATATATAATTTATCAGGGCTTGAAAATGTAGCTGTGCTTCAGATTAAACATGCAGTATTTTTAGTCGTTTTAAGTACAATACTTACAATGATTGGTGGACATATTCCGGCAAAAATGGCTGCTAAAAAGGACGCAGTAGAAGCTCTTAGAAGTGAATAACTAATTTATATAAATGGGAATTTTAGACTTAATATAGACTAAAATTCCTATTTTTTTTTTGTTAAATGTATGGTAAAATTTAAATAATTGTACGGTTGAGTTGGAGAACAATATCGTGAAAAATGTGTAGGAGATATTTTGGTATGACAAAGAAAACAGAGACTTTGACAAAAGATGAAAATTTAAGATTGTCAGAAGAAGCATCAAATATGGAATACGAAATCAAGAAAAATGAATCAATTACAGAAATACTCCAATTATTAGAGAGTGAGCAGACCTTTGAAGAAATTATTTCTAAGATTTTAAAGATTACTGGTGAGTTTTTAGAAATATCAAATGCTATTTTATGCCAATGGAATCCAGATGGTGAAAAAATGACATCTATTTTAGAATGGATACCAGATACAGGTATTCCGCTGTTGTCCCTGATTTCCGATGAAGTAAAGACAAAATACATTACAAAGCATTTAGATGAGGATATGATTTTATATGATTACAGAACCTCACAAAAGAATAGTGTGTTAGAAGAGTTAGGAATACATTCTTTGTTGATAGTGCCTATTATTATTAATAGAAAACCAGCAATGTATTTAGGTCTTGCTGATACAAATAAAGACAATATCTTTGATGATAAATTTATAAATTTTGTACAGGATGTTTTAAGGGTAATCCAAAATATTTTATTGAAAAGAATTAACAGAAATTCTCTCGTCAGTTCATATACAGCATTAAAAGAGATTTTGGACAATGTTGGAAGTGGTCTTTTTGTTATTGACAAAAAAACAAAAAAGATTTTGTTTGCCAATAACACTATGAAGCTAATGTCAAAGAATGATATGGAGGGAATGTACTGCAATAACTTTGGCTATTGTGGAATGAAGCATAATTGCGAAAAATGTGACATCCTTAACAAATCCTGTGCGTATTTTGAAACTTATGTAACAGAAAACCAGTCCTGGTTTGATATTAAATTCAATGAGATTTCATGGGTAGACGGCAGAAAGGTTGCACTATGCAATGTAAATAATATTACCGAAAAAAAGAAAATTGAAAAGAGAATTGAATTTCAGGCAAATAATGATTTTCTTACAGGCTTATACAACAGAATGCGTTGCGAGTCTGATATGGAAAAATATATCTCACAGGCAGAGATCAATAAGGAGCATGGCTATGTATTGTTTCTTGACTTAGACAATTTTAAACATATTAATGACGGTTTAGGACATCAGTATGGAGATATGCTTTTAAAGATGATTTCTCTAGGCTTACAGCAGATAAAGGGCATAGAAAATAGCTGCTATCGTATGGGCGGAGATGAGTTTGTAATTATTATTGAGCCAAAGGAAAGAAAAAATATACAGCTTATTTTAAATGAGGTTAATTATTTATTTAATAAGCCATGGGACTTGAATGGTACAGAATATTATTGTACTATGAGTATGGGTATTGTAAGGTATCCGGATGACGGCTGTGATGTAAATGAGCTTATAAAAAAAGCAGATATTGCTATGTATGAGGCTAAAAAGGCTGGTAAGAATAGATATGAGTATTATAATGACCAGGAGAAGGGAACTTCTATTAAAAGGCTGGATTTGGAAAAAAATATGCGTAGAGCCATTGCTGTTGGAGGTGAGGAGTTTGAGGTGTACATTCAGCCAATTATTGATACTAAGGACGAAAAGTGTATAGCTGGTGAAGCACTTATAAGGTGGAACAGCTCAAAGCTGGGATTTATTGCTCCAAATGATTTTATACCATTAGCTGAGCATTTAGGACTAATAGTTTTCATAGGTGAGATGTTTCTTAGAAGAGTTTGTTCTATTGTTAAAGAATGGTCAGACATGGGAATAGATAGGAAAATACATATAAACCTGTCTATAGTCCAATTAGTTCAAAACAATATTGTTGAGGTTATTACAAATATTATTAAAGAAACTGCTGTAAATCCTCACAATATTGTATTAGAGGTTACAGAAAGTCTTGCTATAAATGATATGAACAATATGAAGAAGGTAATTAACAAAATAAAAGAATTAGGTGTGGAAATTGCACTTGATGATTTTGGCACAGGATATTCTTCACTTAACTATATAAAACAGATGAATTTTGATATAATCAAGGTTGACAAAATTTTTGTAGATGATATTGTATCAGATGATTATGCACAGACTTTTGTAAAACTTATTACAGAATTGTCAGATAAGCTGGGGGTTAAGGTATGTGTAGAGGGTGTGGAAACGAGAAATCAGTTAGACACACTTAGAGAAATGCATGTATCTATGATACAAGGTTATTTGTTTGGAAAGCCAGTACCTTATACAGAATTTGAAAGAATTTTCTTAGGTATAAAAAGGTTTGAGGATCATAAAAATCAGGAAGAACTATAGAAAAAATATATATTTAGAGGTAAAGAAATGAAAAATCTTTTGATAGCACAGTCAGGTGGACCAACGGTTGCGATTAATGCAACGCTTGCAGGAATAATTACTGGAGCTTGTGTTTCAGGAAGTATTGATAAGGTATACGGAGCAGTTAATGGTATTCAAGGCGTTTTAGAGGACCATTTTGTAAACCTTAATGAGCTGATTTTAGATACCAGATGTGTAGAGCTGTTATGCCAGACACCTGCGGCAGCCTTAGGCTCATGTAGATTTAAGCTTAAAAATCCAAAGGAGGATTCCAGCCAGTATGAGCGTATAGTTGAGGTGCTACAAAAGCATAATATAGGCTATTTTATATATATTGGTGGAAATGACTCTATGGATACTGTTGATAAATTGTCAAAGTATTTAATAGAAAATAATATTGATGATATAAAAGTAGTTGGTGCTCCAAAGACCATAGATAATGACCTTGCAGAAACAGATCATTGTCCGGGCTTTGGCTCAGCCGCTAAATATATTGCCACCACCTTTTCAGAGCTGGAAAGAGATTGTAGTGTTTACAATATTCCGGCAGTTACTATAGTAGAGGTTATGGGCAGAAATGCAGGCTGGCTCACTGCTGCATCAGCCCTTGCCAGACTTAATGGAGAAAGAGGTCCAAGTCTTATTTATTTATGTGAAATACCGTTTAACATTGACAAATTTGTTGAGGATGTTAAGGCAGAGCTTGAAAAGCACCCTGATGTAATAGTTGCTATTAGTGAAGGTATAAAGGACGAAAATGGCAGATATATATCTGAGGTAAACCAGTCTGGAGCGACAGATGTGTTTGGCCATAGCTATCTTGCCGGTGCAGCAAAGGTACTAGAGCAGGTGGTTAGAGATAGAATTGGCTGTAAGGTTCGTTCTATTGAAATGAATCTTATGCAAAGATGTGCAGCACATGTTGCTAGTGAAACAGATATACAAGAGTCAAAGCTTTTAGGTATGCACGCTTTCCAATGCGCAATGGAAGGTATGACAGGTGTAATGTCATCTGTAGTAAGAATTAATGACAATCCTTATGAAATTGTATTTAGAAGAGTAAGAGTAAAGGATGTTGCCAATAAAGAAAAAACAGTCCCATTAGAGTGGATTACTAAAGATGGTCATGATGTTACAGAAAAAATGATGACATACTTAAAGCCACTTATACAAGGAGAAGTAAATCCAACATATAAGAATGGAATACCGGAGCATATAGTTATTTTCAATAATGAAATTAAGAATAATATAGAATAGAGTTGGATTAAGCCATAAAATATATCGTTTATCATATTGATATATTTTATGGCTTACTTGTTTTTATTTTGCTGTTTTTTCTTTTCTGAAGAAAAGATAAAGTCCAACAGGGAGTAGAATTAAGCTTATCCATTGTGAGGTTGAAAGAAAGAGAAAATGTCCTCTAATGCTGTCGCCTCTTAAGAATTCTAGGAAAAAGCGTTCTATGGAGTAGGCTATAAAATAAACTCCTAAGGCCTGTCCTTGTTTTGGCAGGCCTTTTTTTACATATAGTAATAATAGTCCAAATAATATAAAATTGAAACCACTTTCAACTAATTGTGTTGGGAATCTGGTAACATCGCCTAGTCCTTTAACATCACTGTCTGCTGGAAATTGTACTGCAAATGGTCCGTGGTATTCTATACCATAGCAGCAGCCACCAAGAAAGCAGCCTATTCTGCCAAAGGCGTGCATTAATGGGATAGAAGGAGCTAGTATATTAAGCATTGGACGCATATTTATATGGAATTGTTTGCAATAAACCCATATACCGAAAAGCAAACCCAAAAGACCACCATAAAATACAAAGCCTGAAAAGCCCATAAGTAAAATGGCAAAAGGATTTGTTTTAAAGTAGCTCCAGTAATGTATTATTTTTGGAAGATAGGTAATAAAGTATAAAAGCTTTGCACCCAGTACAAGTCCAATAATACCGTAAAAGGAAGCAAATAATATATCTATCTTTGGCAATCCACATTTTGGGGAAAGATAGCAGGCAACAAGTATAGCTAAAGCAAATCCGACTACAGATACAAGACCATAGGTGGGAAGTGTTAAAGCACCGATTGAAATTTCTGGAAACATAGGATTATCCTTTCGTGTAGTTTGTAGTTATTTGTATGGTAGTTGGTAAATACTAGAATTAACCAACTATCGTACAATATTATATAAGTTATGCTATAAAATATTTTATAGCACGATTTTACAGGCGGTACATATGGAATAAAGGACCACTGCCCTTACCTACATTAAAGCCATACTGTATAGCACCGTGTACATACTGGGTTGCATATTTTACGCTGTTGTACACGCTCATATTGTCAGCAAGGTTGCAGGCAATAGCAGAGGAAAGAGTGCAGCCAGTTCCGTGTGTATTTGGATTGTTGATTTTTTCCTTTTCAAACCAATAATCAGTTTTGCCGTCATAGAGTAGGTCAAAGGCGTCCTCGGACAAATGACCACCCTTAATCAGAATGGCAGCATTGGTATTAGCTGCCAGAGAATGAGCAGCATTAACCATATCTGTATGATTATTTATGTTTGTAGAGGTAAGCACCATAGCTTCAGGAATATTTGGTGTAATAATTGCAGCAAGAGGAATAAGTTCTTTGGTAAGACACTCTATAGCGTCTTCCTGCAAAAGCTTATGTCCGCTGGTGGAAACCATTACAGGGTCAACAACAATATTTGCAGCCTTGTATTGGCGTAACTTATCTGCTACCAGTTTAATAATGTCTTTATTTGAAAGCATACCGATTTTTACTGAGTCAGGTCTTATATCATTAAAAATACAATCAATCTGATTAGCCAGAAAATCAATACCAGAGTCAGATACACCGTATACGCCTGTTGTATTTTGGGCTGTAAGTGAGGTGATTGCTGTCATTGCATACATTCCGTGGGCTGAAATGGTTTTCATATCAGCCTGAATACCAGCACCACCACTACAATCAGAGCCAGCTATAGATAATACATTTTTAATACGGGTAAACTGGTCGATTTCCTTACGAAGAAGGGCAGCATTTTCCTTTACATCACCCTTAAAAAGTCCAGATACTACAGCAACACCACAAATGCCTAAGCCCTGTAGCTTTGAAACATTAGAAAGATTAATGCCGCCAATAGCAACCACAGGAATACCTGTATTTTTAGCAATTTCCATAATAGTATCATGGGATATTTCATAGGTGTCAGTCTTTGTAGATGTAGCAAAGGCAGCACCAGTTCCAATATAGTCAGCACCATAAGCTTTTGCAGTAACAGCCTGTTCTAAGGTTTTGGCAGTTGCACCAATGATTTTATGTGGGCCAAGAATACCTCTTGCCTCATATATAGGCATATCGGATAAGCCTAGATGAACACCGTCTGCATCAATTTTTTTTGCAAGCATTACATCATCATCAATAATAAGAGGCACCTTGTACTTTTTAGTTATTGCTAAAACCTTTTTAGCACAAGCCTCCTTTTCATCAGGGGCTAAATTTTTACTCCTAAACTGAAGAATGGTAGTACCTCCAACTATGGCAGCTTCTACCATTTTTTCAATGGTAGAAGGTGTAGTAAGTAAGTCATCGGTAATACCATACAATTTAAAGGTTTCTTTATTAATCATATTATTCGTCATATTATTTTAATTTACTTTCTATATTAAGCTCTATTTCATCCTGTGACATATTGTCCATATCATATAAAAGTACATCATTTCTCTTTCTAATATCGGAAATAAGAGGAGAAACGACATTTTTCATAAGTACAAACACAGTAGCATCGCTGTCAAGAATTTCATTTATTTTCTCTACAAAGGCAGGGGAAGCATCTTCGCCACGGCCTAATTCATCAAGTATAATACAATCATACTCATCTGTTGGCTTGTTTAGTACATCTGTTAAGCACAAAACCCCAAAGGTATCATAAACCTCTGTTAGATTTATACGATGTCTGCTTTTAAGAACAGTCTGTACAGGAATGTTATTATGATAGCCTTCAACATCATCAATGCTATGGATATAATAACCTTTAAATTCATTTTCAAACTGTATGCTGTGCATTCTATATCCAACTGCACGAAGACCTAGTTTTTCAATGAGAGAATCCATAAGATATGACTTTCCTGTATTTGACTGACCTATAATAACAAATTTGTTAGGTTTCATTATAATTGCCTCCAATATCTTCGTTTGTCTACCAAGAAATTATACGAATTTTAATACTTTATGTCAAATGAAATCTGACTATATTAACAAGGGAAAAAAAGTAAAAAATTTTGTCTTGATATTTTGTCCAATAAATCTTATCATTAATATAGTTGTTAGACATTTATAAGATGTGTTAAAAAATATTTTTCTATATTCAGAAGGATAACATATGTAAGGAGAAAGTTATGATTACTCTAAACGGAAAAGAAAAGGACTACAGGGAGATTACCATTACGGAACTGCTAGAAAAGGAAGGATTAGCAGGCGTCAGAGTGGCAGTTGAATTAAATGGTCAGATAATAAGAAAAAATAATTTTGAAAATGTTATAGTAAAGGATATGGACAAGGTAGAGGTTGTAAGCTTTGTAGGCGGGGGTTGATTTAGAATATCAAATAATAAAATAGATATTTTACTTATACAATATTAAAAAATATAGAAATAGAAATGGAAGATATAAAAATGGATAGAAATGACAAATTAATAATAGGAAAATATGAGTTTGAGTCAAGATTTATTTTAGGCTCAGGAAAGTATTCCTTAGATCTTATTAAGGCAGCAGTTGAAAATGCAGGTGCCCAGATTATTACATTGGCACTTAGAAGAGCAGTTTCAGGAGTAGATAGTATTCTTGATTATATACCAAAGGGTGTAAGGCTTTTACCAAATACCTCCGGTGCAAGAAATGCGGATGAGGCTATTAGAATTGCCAGATTGTCAAGAGAGGTCTGCGAAAGTGATATGGTAAAAATTGAAATTATGAGAGATTCAAAATATCTGCTTCCAGACAATGCAGAAACCATTAAGGCTACCGAGGTGTTAGCAAAGGAAGGCTTTGTAGTTATGCCCTATATGTACCCTGACTTAAATGTGGCAAGGGATTTATACAACGCCGGAGCTGCTACAATTATGCCGCTTGCAGCACCAATCGGCTCAAATAAGGGTATTTGTACAAAGGAATTTATCCAGATATTAATTGATGAAATAGATTTACCAATTATAGTTGATGCTGGTATCGGTAAGCCTTCTCAGGCGTGTGAGGCTATGGAAATGGGGGCAAGTGCAGTTATGGCAAATACTGCTATTGCAACAGCCGGCAATGTAGTAGCAATGGCTGAGGCATTTAAAAAGGCTATTGAGGCTGGCAGATGTGCTTATATGACAGGAATGGGCAGGGTTTTAGAGAAAGGGTCAGACCCTTCTTCTCCACTTACTGGATTTTTGCAGGATAAATAAGAAATAGAAAGTTAAAGGAAAACAAAATGAGCGAACATATAAACGAAAGTATTTTAAGTGATGAAATAAAGGAGCATCTTAAGGAAAACCGAGTAAATCATATGGAATATTTTGACGATATGGAAAAAATTCCACATGACATTATGGACAAGGTTATTAATGCCATGAACAATTATGATTATGACAAGTATACAGATGAAGATGTTATTAGGGCTATAAATAAAGATGTATTATTACCAGAGGATTTTGCAGCCTTATTATCACCAGCAGCAATGAACCACCTTGAAGAAATAGCAAGGGCAGCCCAGAAGGAAACCAGAAAGCATTTTGGTAACAGTATATATATGTTTACACCTTTATACATTGCTAATTATTGTGAAAATTATTGTATTTACTGTGGCTTTAACTGCCACAACAAAATAAAAAGAGCAAAGCTTGATGAGGCTGGTATTGAAAGGGAAATGCAGGCTATAGCAAAAACTGGCTTAAAGGAAATACTTATACTTACGGGCGAAAGTAAGAAAATGTCAGATGTTGAATATATTGGTATGGCTTGTAAAATTGCAAGAAAGTATTTTAATGTAGTTGGACTTGAGGTTTATCCAATGAATAGTGATGAGTATGCTTATCTTCACAAGTGTGGTGCAGATTATGTTACTGTATTTCAGGAAACCTACAACTCTGACAAATACGAAACACTTCATCTGGCAGGACATAAGCGTATATTCCCATATAGAGTTAATGCACAGGAAAGAGCTATTATGGGTGGTATGAGAGGTGTTGGTTTTGCAGCACTTTTAGGCTTGGATGATTTTAGAAAGGATGCCTTTGCAACAGGTATGCACGCTTATCTTTTACAAAAAAAATACCCACACGCAGAGATTGCTTTTTCCTGTCCAAGACTTAGACCTATTATTAATAATGATAAAATTAATCCTATGGATGTTCATGAGGCACAGCTATTGCAGGTTATTTGTGCATATAGATTATTTATGCCATATGCAAGTATTACTATATCTACCAGAGAATGTGAGAGGGTAAGAAATAATCTTATATCAATAGCTGCAACAAAGATTTCAGCAGGTGTTTCCGTTGGTATAGGTGAGCATGCTGAAAATGAGGACACAAAGGGTGACGGTCAGTTTGAAATAGACGACTCAAGAAGTGTAAAGCAGGTTTATGCTGCAATTAAGGAAAGAGGCCTACAGCCTGTAATGAGTGATTATATTTATGTATAATAATTTATTGCTTCAATATGAAAATCATAAGAATATTAATATATTAGCCTTTACAGACAGAAAAAACTGTACCGGAGATTTTCTGGCACAAATAGAAAAGACAGCTAAAAATAAACCTAATGCAATAGTCCTTAGAGAAAAGGATTTAGAGGAAAAGGAATATTTTAAGCTGGCACAGGCGATTATGCCAATATGTAAGGCTTATAATGTGCCACTTATTATTCACAGCTTTTATCAGGCAGCATTAGAGCTAGGCATTGACAAAATACATATGCCTCTTTCTAAGCTTAAGGAAATAAGCCAGACAGATGTTAAAAAATTTTCTGTAATAGGTGCGTCTGCACACAGCTTAGAGGATGTGATAGATGCAAAGGAGCATAATGCAACTTATGTTACAGCAGGTCATATTTTTGAAACTAACTGTAAATCAGGCTTAAAGGGCAGAGGTTTGGATTTTCTTCAAAATATTGTAGAAAATAGCAATATTCCGGTTTATGGCATAGGTGGAATACATCTTGATAATGTAGAAAAGGTTTTACAGACAGGCTGCTTTGGTGTATGCGTTATGAGTGAAACAAATCTTTTATAACAGCATAGGTTTATAAAGAAAATTTGTTATAAAAATCATAGAAAGAAATTTATTGACAGAAATTTCAAATTATGTATATAATGTGAAAAAGTTAAAAACAATGTTTTTCTCTTAGAAGAAAGGAACACAAAGATGAATATATGGCATGATATTAATCCGGATAGAATTAACCCTACTGAATTTGTGGCGGTTGTAGAAATTTCAAAGGGCAGCAAGAAGAAATATGAGTTAGATAAGGAAACCGGACTTATTGTTTTAGACCGTATTTTATATACATCTACACATTATCCAGCTAACTACGGTTTTATTCCTAGAACTTATGGTGATGATAAGGACCCTTTAGATGTATTGGTATTATGTAGTGAGCCATTAGAGCCACTTACGCTTGTAAAATGTTATCCTATAGGCGTTATGAAAATGCTTGACAATGGAATGGGCGACGAAAAGATTATTGCAATTCCATTCAATGACCCAACCTACAACAGCTACACAGATATAGCAGAGCTTCCAAATCATATTTTTGAAGAAATCAAGCATTTCTTTAATGTATATAAGGATTTAGAGGGAAAAGAAACACAGGTTGATGAGTTTGGCGGACCAGATGAGGCAATCAGAATAATTAAAAACTGTATAGGAAACTATAATATGAAGTTTGGTGCCAGATCACCTTACTAATATTATATTTAATAAAAGAAAGCAGTTTAGAAACGAAAGCTATAGTCATAATTTTGACTATGGCTTTTTTGGTGTTTAAGGAGTTTATTTTTTGTAAGTCATTAATTGCTTTTTCCAATTTAAGACAAATTACCTTGCATTGAAATCGGTACTGCTTGTATTTATTTATAAAGTAGTATAGAATGTGTATGTATTTTGTAGTACAGTTAGAGTGAAATTATGGAAGCTACGGCTAATAAGTGGTAAATGGAAGACTGATAATGGAGGAAATAAAATGTCTTTAGAAGTAAAAAATCTTGTAAAAAAGTATGGTAATAAGGTTGTTGTTAATAACCTTAGTTTCAAAATGGAAGAACCGGGAGTGTATGCACTTCTTGGAACTAATGGTGCAGGAAAAACTACAACCATAAGGATTATATTAGGAATGCTTTCCTATGATGAGGGCGAGGTTTTATGGAATAGTGCGCCTATGGATCCCTTAAATGTAAATCTTGGATATTTAGCAGAAGAAAGAGGTCTTTATCCAAAATATTCTTTAATGGACCAGCTTTTGTACTTTGCAAGTCTTAAGAAAATCCCAAAGGATGTTGCTAAGGAAAGAATAGCATATTGGGCAAAAAGGTTAGAGGTAGAGGAATACTTATATCCTGAAAAGACTACTGTAAAGCAAAAAAAGCAAAAGGAAAAAACAGCAGACCAGCTATCTAAGGGTAATCAGCAAAAGATACAGATGATGTGTGCCTTAATTTCAGACCCGGAGTTTGTTGTACTTGATGAGCCACTTAGTGGACTTGACCCAGTTAATTCAGATTTATTCAAATCTATTATCCGAGAGCTTATTGAAAAGAAAAAATATATTATAATGTCTAGTCATCAAATGGCTACTATTGAAGAATTCTGTAAAGATATTACTATATTAAATCGTGGTAATGTTGTTTTACAGGGCGACTTAAATGAGATTAAGAAAAGCTACGGCAGAGTAAATATGATAATCAAATGTGAAGAGGATATTGATGATTATATTGAAAAAATGAATATGAAGGTAGTAAATAAAACACCTGACGGTTATCAGATAAAGGTTTCTGGTGAGTCAGAGGCAAAAAATTTCCTGCAAAAGCTGGTTGAAGATAATATTACTATTATAAAATATGAGCTTCGTGAGCCATCATTACATGAAATATTTGTTGAAAAGGTAGGAGAAACACATGAAGAACAGTAAAAGCAGCAAATTTACAGGCTGTGGTAATGTGTTTAAATTTACTTACATACAGTCTATGAAATCTAAGGCTACACTTATTACTATGGCAATATTTTGTATTATTGCACTGGTATCTTTCCCTGTAATGTCACTGTTTGACGCTGTAACAAAGGTTGAAGAGTCAAAAATAGAAAATATTTATGTTTTACAGGAAGATATAGATGTAGCACAAAGTCTTACAAAGGTTATAAACCATAGTGCAGGCTATGAAAATGTAAAAGTAAATCTGGTAGAGGGTAAAAGCCTTGAGGAGGCAAAAAAGGAATTTATTGCTGACGGAAAAGACAGAAATGTAATTATAAATATTACTGTAGAGAAGGATAAAAATGCAGATAATTACGGAATAACCTACAGCATCTACTACAATGAAAATTTCGATGAGGACGAAAGTGATAGTCTTACAGAGCTTATTGAAGGTGACAGCACACAGATACAGTATATGGAGGCAGGCATAGCTGATGAGGACGCAAAGCTGTTTTCACAGCATATTCAATGTAATTCCTACGCATTAGATGAGCAGGGAAATGTTGTCAGCGACGGTATTTCCGAGGCGCAATATACTGTGAATTATACATTACTTATGATTATGATTTTAAGTATATCCTTTGCAGGCTCAAAGGTTGCTGAACAAATTGTTACTGAAAAGTCCTCAAAGGTAATCGAATATATTCTGACCTCAGTTAAGCCAATGTCTATTATTACAGGAAAGGTATTTGCTTCTCTGGCAGTAGTGCTTACTATGTTAGGCTCAGTTGTAGTATCCTTTATTGCCTCAGGCTTTATAAATGGAGCAATTAATGCCACAAGTGGAAACGGCTTTGTATTACCGGAGATTTTAACTAATTTCTTTGATCCAAAGATTATGGTAGGTGCAAACGCCTTATGTATTACTATTTCATTGCTGATATTTATTGAAGGCTTTATATTCTATGGCTTTTTGGCTGGCGTTTGTGGAGCAATGGTATCAAAGGTGGAAGAACTTTCAGAAGGTATAAAGATGTTTACCTTTGCAATGATTATTGGTGCCTACTTAGCACTAGCACTTCTAATTGCATCTAGTGCTGCTGGAGAAGGCTGGGGAAATCTTAATTACATAGTTTACCTGTTACCATTATCAGCACCGTTTATTGTGCCGGCATATATGCTGTTTGGTATAATTCCGCCCGCTGTAGGATTATTGGTAATAGCTATCAATTTAGTATGTATAGTAGTGTTAATTATACTTGTATCAAAAATATATGAACAATTAATTTACCATAATGGCAGTCCTTTGAAGGTTAAAGATTTATTTAAACTTGCGAAAGGAGGAAATAAGTAATGAAGGAAAATAAAAAAGGTATGTTTACAGGAATAAAGGAAATATTTTCTTTTACAGCTACACAGACTATAAAGGGAAAAGGCTTTATTTCCTCAACCGTAATTATAGCTATAGTAATTGCAATTATTTTCGGGGGAATATGTGTATTACAGGCAATAAATTTTGATGATAGTGATGACGATATATATGGAGGTAATGTAGACTATAATACAGAGGATATATTTGAAACTATAAAAGAGGTATATTTGTTAAATGAAACAGATTACAAGACAGATAGTGTAAAAAGGCTTTTTGTTGAAGCTGAAAATATACTTAAACAAAAGCAAAAAACAGAAATCCAGGTTGTTTCTTCTTTAAGTAAGGCTGTAACTAATAAAACAGATATAGTGATTTTAAAGGTTGAACAAAGCAGTGGAGTGGCTGGTGGATTAAGTGTAAATATTCTTACTACCTTTAATTCAACAGTTGAGGAGGAGGAGTTAGACCAGTTTGTAACCTTTGTTTCTAAATCTGCACAATATGCAGTATTTAGTGTGGGAAAATTAGACGAAAAGGCAATAGGCTTTGTAAGTCTGCCTGCAAATGTTAAAAATATAGGAACTGAAACAGAGGTACAGTCATTAGGTATGATGATGGCAAGACTTCTTGTGCCAATGATATTTTGCTTAGCACTTTATATGATAATTCTTATCCATGGACAATCAATATCAAAGGCTATTATAGCAGACAAATCCTCAAAGCTTATTGAAATGCTTCTTACAAGCGTTAAGCCATATGCCATTATAGCCGGTAAGGTATTAGGCGTAGCAACAGTTGCTATAGGTCAGATGCTTGTATGGCTTGGCTCAGGTGTAATGGGATATTTAATAGGTAATGAAATTGCAAAGACAATGAATTCACAATATATAAACTATGTTGGAGAAGTAATAAAAATTATGCAAAGCGATACACAGGGCGTAGCTTTTTCAGCAGGTGCAGTAATAATTGCTATACTTGTGGTAATTATAGGCTTCTTTATGTATTGTGTTTTAGCAGCCTTTTCAGGTGCTTTTGTAAGCAGAATAGAGGACTTATCAGCATCTAATACGATTTTCCAGTTACCAGTAGTTATATCCTTCTTGGCTGCATATCTTGTTGGAATTGCACAGGGTATGGGAAGTGGTGTGAACAGAGCAGTCCAAATGGCAATATATTATATACCTTTAACCTCGCCTTTTAGTACACCATCAGGTATAATTTTAGGTGATATAACCATAGTTGAAGGAATAATTTCCTTGTTATTTTTAATTATTTTCTCTGTAATAATGATTTTAGCAACAGGAAAGGTATACAAAGGAAAGATTTTCAACAGACATTAATTAACAAGCATTAATTAACAGATATTAATTAACAGATATTAAAGAGGAAATATATGGAAAAGATAAAAAAGATACTAAAAAAAGTATTTGCTGAGAAGATTTATTTGGCTAACAGAGTATATTATTGTATTTTATTTGCAATACCTATTATTGGGGTGGTGCTTAAGAATGTTTTGCTGCAGGCGTATTTACTTGGTAAGAATTTATACACACCAGCTTTTGATCTGGCAATAAAAGAAACCTGGAAATATTGGCTGATTTATATTGCTTTGATACTTATACCACTTAGTGTAGCTTTTCTGTTTAAAAGAGAAAGAAACAGAGTAATATATGTATACTGCTGGAACTTTTTCTTTACATTATTAATATGCTTAGATTTAATTTATACCCGTTCGTTTTTTACAATGCCATCGGCAGCAGATGTGTATATATTTAAAAACTTTAGTGGCTTTGACGGAGGAGAGGTAACCTCTCTTATATGTGCCTATGATATAATTATGTTTTTAGATATTATATTACTTACCCTGTTTATTATTAAATTCAGACGAAGAGTTGTAGAAAATGAAAAGGTTAGAAAAACTATTTTAAGACGAAGTGGTCTGGTATTTTTATTAGCAGGTGTTGCTATATTATTAGCTATACCACTATCACAGAAATTTGGTGTATTTAATGATGCAAAAGAGAATATGTTTAATACTAAGGATGCAGCAGCACAGGCAAAATATTTTTCTTCCTTAGGCTTTCATATAAAGGATATACATGAGCTTATAGATGAAAATATTAATGATGATATAACCGATGATGATGAACAGTTAATAGAAACATATTATCAATGGAAAAATGAAAATCTACCTGACAATGAATATGCAGGCATATTTGAAGGGAAAAATGTATTGTTTTTACAAATTGAATCCTTAGAGTCTTTTATTATAAATCAAAAGGTAGACGGACAGGAAATATGCCCAAATATTAACAAGCTTATAAACAATGGCTTTTATTTTAAAAATATATTTGAACAGGTACAGGGTGGAAACAGCTCTGATGCTGACCTGATGTATACTACTTCACGACTTCCGGCAACTAAGGGTGGTACCTTCTTTAGATTTGCAAGCACCTGTGAGCTTAATTCTTTACCTAGAATGCTTATAAACAGAGGCTATGATTTTACTTATCATCAGGCTATAAGAGGTACCTTCTGGAATTATAAAGAGGGCTGGAGTAATATGATTGGTGCAGATGGCTTTGTAGGTTCTGAAAGCTATGATATGAGTGGTGATAAAATTGGCTTTACACTCAATGATAAGGACTTTATTGAACAGGTGCTGCCATATTTAAAGGATTTAAACAAGCCTTATTATGCTCATGTTGTTTTAAATTCAAGCCATATGCCTTTTAAGCTGTCTGATGATTTAAAGGAGCTTAAGCTAAGCGAAGAATTAGATAATTCATATTTAGGCGGATATTTCCAATGTGTTAAGTATGTGGATACTCAAATTGGAAATATGTTAGAGGAGTTAGAAAAAGCAGGCGTATTGGAAAATACAGTTATAGTTGTAATTGGCGACCATACTGGTATTCACAAATATTATGAATATTCTCTTGAGGAATGGTATGAGGATTATCCTTTTGCAAATGTAAATGGTTATTATACAGTTCCGTTAATTATTAGCTGTAGTGATTTTAAAGACAGCGTTGCAGACGAGGATATTGTTGCAGGTCAGATTGATGTTATGCCTACCTTATCATATTTAATGGGTATAAAGGACGATGAATATATGATGGACGCAATGGGCAGAAATTTACTTAAAACAAATAGAAGCTATGCGATTTATCGAGATGGGACAATATATGGGGAACTTACAGATGAGGAAAAGGACCTTGTTTCAAAATCCTACGACATATCTGAAACCCTGTTTAATAATGGAAAATAAATCTAATTAGTGGACTAACAATACAAAAACCTATTGAAATATTGTTGTGGTTGGTATATCATAAAATCAGAAGGATTTCGTAGTTGTATGTTTTATTTTGCTTATAGAAGAGCTGAATTAAAGCACCTTTAGTATGACTACAGTTAAACATGGAAGTTGATTTGACAGCAAAGGAGTGATTTATATGTCAACATTTTTTGGAATTAACAGTAGTGCTGTGAGTACATTATTTTCGTCTGCATCATCTGCTAAGTCAGGTACAACAGACATATTGTCAGACTATTACAGTATTAGAAATGGTAGTTATAAAAAATTACTTAACGCATATTATTCAATAGATGACAATAAAAAAACAAAGGTAACAGCCAGCACCTCAACCTCAAGTGATACTACAAAAACATTATCAGCTATAAAAAGCAGCACAGATGCTCTTAAAGAGTCTGCTGATGCTTTATTAAAAACAGGCAGCAAATCTTTATTTAAAACTGATGCCAGTGGAAAGTATGATGTAGATAGTATATACAAGGCAGTAGATTCCTTTGTAAAGAATTACAATGAAGTTATTGACTCAACAGAGGAGTCAAATACTAAAAATATTGCAAACACATCACTTAGTATGATGACTTCTACAAAAATTAATGCCAACAGCTTATCAAAGCTTGGTATTACTATTGATAAGGACGGAAAGCTATCCTTAGATGAAAAAACCTTTAAGGAAGCAGATATGGGCAGAGCAAAATCATTATTTAATGGAAATGGTTCCTTTGGCTATTTAACATCTGCCAGAGCATCTATGATTAATTATTATGCTTCAAGTGAGGCAACTAAATCTAACACCTATACAGGTAGTGGGACATATACATATAATTATTCTGCAGGTGATATGATAAATAAATTATATTAAAAATATCTGAACTGTATTGACAAAGTAGAAGTGTGTTATTATACTGTGGAATGTCAATTAATTTAGAGAACTAGAAGGAGACTTTTTAAAATGTTTGAAAAGATTAAAGAAATCGTGGCAGAACAGTTAAGCTGCAATGAAGATGAAATAACAATGGATACAAATTTCAAGGATGATTTAGGAGCTGATTCATTAGATTTATTTGAATTAGTTATGGCTTTGGAAGAGGAGTATGATGTAGAAATCCCTTCAGAAGATTTAACAAATATCAACACAGTTGAAGATGTTATAAATTATTTAAAAGATAAAGGTATCGAATAGATATTACTTGTGAAATAATTTAAAATATAAAAAGGAAGCGGTTCATTGGTTTTCTTAATTGGATATTATATCTGATTAAAGAAATGGGCTTGTTTCCTTTTTTATTGTTATAAGTTGTAATAAAAAATATGTTATAAGTTGTAATAAAAAATATGTTATAAGTTGTAATAAAAATATTGACATAATTATATAGATATATTACAATCCACATATAAGACACATTTGAAATATGTGTTGTGATTACGGGCAAGCCATCGGTGACGATGTGCACGCAAAGCTAGGAGTCTTGGATATTAAATTATAAGGATAAATCAAGATAGTTCGGTTGCAGATGAAGCTTTTCATATGCAGCTTTTTTTATTGCAAAAGGAGGTGGAGCAAAGGCTGTGAAAAAGTTAATTGTTTTGGCAATGTTTTTTACTATTTTTCCTATTAATTGTATCCTAGAAACAGGATATACAATTCAAGGAACGGATATTACATATTTCATAGGAGATATTATAGGTCTTGTGCTTTATAGTATTTACTTTAAAAGGTACTCCAGTAAACAAAGGAAAAGGTTTATAGCAATAGTATTATTCAGCTGTATAAATTATGGTGCCATAATAGTACAAAAAATTCTTGATATGGACATAAATCAATGGAAAAGTAATACCCTGTCTGATATGGGACCATACATAATTATTGCAGTAGTATTTTTTGGCGCTTATTTATGTAAAATTGTTGTAAGTACAATTCTTGGAATAAGCATTTTAAAAAATAAAAATTTTCATTTATATTAAAAAGGAGAAAATGGGTTATGAAAATCAAAAAAAGGACAAGTGCTTTTTGCGTGGCTATAATACTGTTTATAGGTGTCATATCTATACAGGCATTTGCTGAAACAAAGGTACAGGATGGAGTAGAGGTTAATTTTAATTCGGAGAAAGAGGAATATGAGGAAAATGAGCATATTCTAACTAAGGTGACTATAAAAAATACAAATTCAGATAAGGTAAGTAACATTTCTATTGAAGGTATTATTCCAGAAAACTATAAAATTGCAGCTAATTCTAATATTGAAAAGAATATTGCTGTGTTATATCCAGGTGAAGCTGTAAGCCTTCAGTTTGAATATGAGCCGGAAAGCTTACAGGTAATAAATCAGCCTATCAGAGAAAGCATAGATAGTACAGAAACGCTGGATAATATAGAAAAAACAGACAACATAGAAAAAGCTGAGAGTATAGATAAAGAGTATAATACAGAGGTAAAAAATGAGGGAAATATAATAAAGGTAGATAATAAGGAAAGCAACGATGAAAAAGAAACTATAGCAGGTGAAAAAACTATTGTAAAAGAAAGCAAGCCTAACAAAGATAATATAGGCTACAAAATCGTGCTTAGCTTATTTATTATTGTTGGTGGAGTTGTTATTGTATATATAATAGTCAGAAAGAAAGCAGGAAAGAAAATTATTCCTTTTATGGTGCTTATTCCATTTATTGCTTTTGGAAATGCAGAATTAAATTATGCAAAAGAAGCCAATACGACTTGTATTTCTACAGCTACAACAGTAAAGGTAAATAATTTAAAGGTTACACTTAAGATTAATGTAAAATATCAGGTTGAAGCAGATAAGAAAGAGAGTACAGAGTTGAAAAAGCCAAATAATCCAACAGAAACAGACAATTATTTCTGGAGTAATTCAAAGGTTATAAGTGTTATTGATGCAAGTAAGTCTAAGGAGCTTTATAGTGAAAAGCAGGTAATCAGCTTATTAAAGGCTAGAGGCTTTGACAATTATCCTATTACATATGACAGCTATTCAACCAGTGGAGAATATGTAGATAGCTTAGAGATAACAGAAAAATCAAATCAAAAGCACCCTATGTATGAAACTATTTATATATCTGAAAATGGAGTGGTATGGAATATTTATGTAATTAACGGAAGTGTGTTTGCAAATCCAGCATCCGTTAATGCTGAAGCAGAGATAGAGGCACAGGTTTTATATTCTGAGGCAGAAACACTTACAAGTTATGCTGTTGAGGGTAATAAATTCTATGTAACAATACCCTATGAGAGCTTTATTATTTTAAAGCAGGTGGAAAAAATTGACGCTGCAAGGTTGGACAAAATAGAATATGAGGAGATAATAGGTAATGAAAAATAATATAAATTATAGTGTAAGGAAAGTGGTTTCAGCATTACTTGCTGTTGTTGTATTAATATCTGCAATACAAATAAATAGGGGTACTGCATATGCAGATAATAATCAGGATAAGGTAGTAGTGGTTTCATTGGGGGATTCTTATTCATCAGGAGAGGGAATAGAACCCTTCTATGGACAGGATAAAAGCCTGAAAAATAAGGTAAAGGACTTAAACTGGCTGGCACATAGGTCTGCTAAAAGCTGGCCGGGACTATTAGAAATTCCCGGAATTAGTGGAACTATGAAGGACTATTGGTCAGAAAGCACAGACTCTACTGCTTGTAAATGGTATTTTGCTGCATCATCTGGTGCTAAAACAAAGCATATCACAACAGAGGAGCAAAAGAAGGAGTATGATAAGAAAAGGGCATTTTCTTCTGCAGTAAAGGGAACTACATATTTACCAAAGCAGTTAGATATATTTAATCAGATAGAGGGGTCGGTTGATTATGTTACCTTGACAATAGGTGGCAATGATGTGGATTTTTCAGGAATAATAACTGACTGTGTAACAGGAAGTACATATTTGAAAAAGGTTCCATATGTTGGCTCTAAATTGGAAAAGAAGTTAAATACACTTTGGGAGAATTTTGATGAAGTAGAGGCAAATTTAAAAAATACCTATACTGCGATTTCTAATGAAGCTGGTATTCAGGCTAAAATTATTGTGGCAGGTTATCCAAAATTATTAAACAGTGATGGAAAGGGAGCATTAATCTCCAAAGAAGAGGCAACAATAGTAAATGAAAATGTAAGCCGTTTTAATGATAAAATCGAAAGTATTATTGAAGAACTAAAAGATACAGGTATAAATATTTATTTTGTCGATGTTGAGGCGGAGTTTGACAAGGACGGTGGACATCAGGCATATTCAAAGAATGCCTGGATTAATAAGGTAATATTAGGGTCTAGGTCGGAGGATTTAAAAACCTTTGGTGTTGCCAGTGCTTATTCTATTCACCCAAATGCAAAGGGTGCAGAGGCATATGCAAGGTGTGTTAATGCCAAAATTGCAGAATTAGAAAAGTATGGACAGTTGGAAGGAAAGGTTTGCAAAGCCTCTGATAGAATTACACCTATAAAGGGTGCGTTAGTTCAGATATGTAAGAATGGAATAGTATATGATAGTACAACCTCAGATGAATATGGAAATTATTCTATTTCAGTTCCAGCAGGTGAGTATCAGGTAGATATATATGCAACAAACTATATTTCATTTACATCCTACGCCGAGGTAACACAAAAAAATACTACATATATGGAAACCTTCTTAATGGTAGCAGGGGACAGATTTTCTAAGGGTATTGCAAAGGGAACTATAAGTAACGCATTAACAGGAATAGGAGAAGCAGAGGTTAAATTATCTGTCCGTAGAGGATGGAATAATTTAGATAAAACTGATGTGCTGGAAACTGTTTATACTGATGCTAATGGTAATTATTCTGTTCATCTGCCATATGGTAATTATACCTTGACTGCAGAAAAGTCAGGATATGTAACAACACCAGTAAATATTATTGTGCAAAAGGGTACAACAGCTTCTCAAAATGGAACTATTTCCCCTGCGTTGTCTGGAAGTGATTTTAGAATTGTTCTTACCTGGGGAGCAAATCCAAGAGATTTAGATTCTCATATGAAGGGAAGGTGGTTAAATGGAAATGACTTCCATGTATACTTTGCTGCTAAGGGAAGCAGCGGCTATAATGGAGAAGGATGTGTTTTAGATGTTGATGATACTACAAGCTATGGACCGGAAACTATTACATTAAATGCTCCTGCCAATGAAAAATATTATTATTATATTCATAAGTATTCAGGAAGTGGAACATTATCAAGCTCAGAAGCACAAATCAAGGTATATCAGGCTGGAAAGCTGGTTGCCATATTCAATGTGCCTTCTAATATGGGCTCAGGCAATTATTGGAATGTATTTGTTATAGAAAATGGGCAGATTATTCCCAAAAATACAATTACAACCAGTCCGGACACAGCTTATTAAAAGTAAGAGAAAACAGGCTTTAAATTAATTTCCAGCAACAATAATTACAGTAAAACCGTTAAGAATATGACCTTAAATTACATAAGGCACATTCTAGGCGGTTTTATTTAGTATTATGGGTTTGTTTTAAGAAAAATAAGCTTTGAAGGCTGGTTTAACCACTACTTTTAAACATTATTTAGATTTTTATATCATAAGCTAAAAAAATATGTTATACTTTAAAGATATGATGACAATGGTTAGCTGGAGGTTAATCCGGCTATGTAATATTATAAGGTGAGGTATGCCCTCATCAAATTTTGAAAAAAGGAGATATTATGAGAGATTATTTTACACAAATGGAAGCTGCAAAGAAGGGAATTATTACACCAGAAATGGAAATTGTTGCAGCAAAGGAAAATATGGAGGCTGAAAAATTAAGAGAGCTTGTAGCTGCAGGTTCAGTAGTTATTCCGGCTAATATTAATCATAAGTCGCTTTCACCAGAGGGAATAGGTAGTGGACTTAAAACGAAGATAAATGTTAATTTAGGTATATCCGGTGATTGCAAAAACTATGATGTTGAAATGCAAAAGGTAGATATGGCTATTAAGTTTGGTGCTGAAGCTATTATGGACCTTAGCAATTATGGAAAGACAAATACCTTTAGACAACAGCTTATTGAAAAATCACCGGCTATGATTGGTACAGTGCCAATGTATGATGCTATTGGATATTTAGAAAAGGATTTGCTTGAAATTACAGCAAAGGATTTCCTAAAGGTTATAGAGGCTCACGCTAAAGAGGGCGTTGATTTTATGACTATTCACGCAGGAATTAACAAAAGAGCAGTAGAGGGCTTTAAGAGAGATGGAAGAACAATGAACATTGTTTCAAGAGGTGGTTCATTGCTTTTTGCATGGATGGAAATGACAGGAAATGAAAATCCATTTTTTGAATATTATGATGAGGTGCTTGAAATTCTTAGAAAATATGATGTAACGGTTAGTCTTGGTGATGCTTTAAGACCGGGCTGTATAGATGACAGCACAGATGCAGGTCAGGTGGGAGAGCTTATTGAGTTAGGCTACCTTACAAAGAGAGCCTGGGAGAAGGATGTCCAGGTAATGATTGAAGGACCGGGACATATGGCATTAAATGAAATAGCAGCAAATATGGCAATCGAAAAGAGAATTTGTCACAATGCACCATTTTATGTTTTAGGACCTTTAGTTACAGATATTGCACCTGGCTATGACCATATTACATCAGCCATAGGAGGTGCCATAGCCGCAGCCAACGGAGCTGACTTCTTATGCTATGTAACACCGGCAGAGCATTTAAGACTTCCAGATTTAAATGATGTAAAGGAAGGAATTATTGCAAGTAAAATAGCAGCCCATGCTGCTGATATTGCAAAGGGCATACCAAATGCCAGAGCTATCGATAATAAAATGGCTAAGGCCCGTCACAAATTGGATTGGGAAGAAATGTTCAAATATGCTATAGACCCAGAAAAAGCCAGAGCTTATTATGAAAGTACACCAATAGCAGAAAGACATACCTGTTCAATGTGTGGAAAGATGTGTGCTGTTAGAACTACAAACCTTATTTTGGAAGGCAAAAAGGTTGAATTTTGTAGTGAAAAATAAAAAATAGTCGAAAATTATAGAAATATAGGCACAATTAAGTAAAAAATATGTAAAGTTAGTTAAAAGTATTTACAAGGTATTACATTAAGGCTTAATATTACATATAGGATATAAAAAAGAAACTAAACTATGAACCGAAGAATAGGGAGGGTTTGTAATGATATACATTGTAGAAGACGATGAAAATATGTGTGAAATCGAAACCTATGCTTTAAAGAACACAGGTTACGATGTAGCAACATTTACTAAAAAAGTTGATTTATATAATGCGTTAAGAAGAAAAGCTCCAGAACTTATAATCCTTGATATTATGCTAGGTGAAGAGAGTGGAGGAGATATTCTAATGGAGCTTAAAAAGGATAATACATATATGAATATCCCAATTATTATGGTAACAGCAAAAAATATGGAAATCGAAAAGGTTAAGCTATTAGATGCAGGTGCAGATGATTATATTACAAAGCCCTTTGGAATAATGGAATTTGTTTCACGAGTAAATGCGGTTCTTCGTAGATTTAATGTTTCTGAACATTTTAAGAGTGCGGTTATGTCTTTTGATTGTATAACAATCGACGAAAGTAAAAGAGAAGTCAAGGTAGAGAATAATATATGCGAATTTACATACAAGGAATTTGAACTTCTCAAATATTTGATTCTGAACAAAGGAATTGTATTATCAAGAGAACAGATTATGGAGAATATCTGGGGCTTTGACTACCAGGGTGAATCCAGAACTGTTGATATGCACATAAAGACTATAAGACAAAAGTTAGGTGAAAAAGGGAAATTAATAAAGACAGTAAGAAATGTAGGTTACAAAATCGGATAATTCGAGGTAGATATGGAAAAAATGGATTACATAGGATTGGTGTCCCACGAAGTAAAAACACCTATAGCATCAATCTGTGGATATGCGGATATTATCAGAAGTGGACTTACTAACGAAGAAACAACTATGAGGTACGCCAACAATATTTATCGTGAGTCAACACGAATGTCAAAATTAGTGGATGATATGGTATATATGGAAAAGGCTTATAATGATGAATTGATACCAGAGCTGTACGACAAGGTGGCTGACAGAATAATTATCAACGCTATTGATAGGATAAAGGCAAAATATAGACATTTAGGAGTATTAGACATAGTTTTAACAGGAAATGCCAAGATTATGGTTGATGAAATAATGTTTGAGGAGTTGATGTATAAGCTTCTTGAAAATTGTGTACTTCATGGCAATAATGAGTTTAAAATGAACCCATCATTACCATATGTAAGTATTAGCATCAAAATAATTAAGGAAAATGAAAGGGTGATTATACAGGTAACAGATTCTGGAAAGGGTATGTCCAAACAGGTAATAGATAAGGCATTTGAGATTTTTTACAGAGAGGATAAAGCCAAGTCTAGATATATGGGCTGTAATGGTTTGGGATTAGCTGTTGTAAGAAAAATTATTACGGTACATGGTGGAGATTGTTATATCGAAAGTGTAGAAGGAGAATATACAACAGTTACTATTACAATCTAAATATGAGGTAAATATGGAACTATACGAAATTAAAGACCAGATAGAGAAGGTAATTCTAGTTGCGGTCAATACAGAGGATGAAAAGGAAACTAATGCGTCCTTAGACGAGTTAGAGGAGCTTATAGAAACTGCAGGAGCGATTCCTGTGGGAAGAATGATACAAAACAGGGAAAGTGTAAATAGTGGCACATATATTGGAAAAGGGAAAATAGAGGAATTAAAAGAGTATGTAGCTGCCTTAGAGGCTACAGGTATTGTATGTGATGATGAGCTGTCACCTGCCCAGCTTAAAAATCTTGAGGAACAGCTTGATACAAAGGTAATGGACAGAACTCTTATTATTCTTGATATTTTTGCTAAGAGAGCTTTAACTAAAGAGGGTAAAATTCAGGTAGAGCTTGCCCAGCTTAGGTATCGTTCAGCCAGACTTGTAGGTCTTAGAACCTCTCTGTCAAGACTAGGCGGAGGAATTGGTACAAGAGGTCCTGGTGAAAAAAAACTTGAAATTGACAGACGATTAATATCTGATAGAATAGCAGAGCTTAGAAGAGATATTGAGGATATGGAACGACACAGGGATTTGTCAAGAAGCAGAAGAAGTGACAATTCCATTCCGGTTATTTCTATTGTAGGTTATACAAATGCTGGTAAGTCTACACTTTTAAACAGACTTACAGATGCTAAAATATTAGAAGAGGACAAGCTGTTTGCAACGCTTGACCCTACAACCAGAAATTATAAGCTGCCTATGGGACAGGAGGTTTTATTTACTGATACTGTAGGATTTATTAGAAAACTGCCGCATCACCTTATAGATGCTTTCAGGTCTACTCTGGAGGAAGCAAAATATGCAGATATAATTGTTCATGTGGTAGACGCATCAAATCCACAGGCAGAAACTCATATGCAGGTAGTGTATGAAACTCTGGATAAGCTGGGAGTTGGCGAAAAGCCAGTTATTACTATCTTTAACAAGCAGGATAAACTTTTAGAGGAAAATCAGCTTATTTTAAAGGATAAAAGAGCAAAAAATATTATAAAAGCCAGTATAAAGTTCAACAAAGGACTAGATGAGCTTGTAACAGCTATTGAAGAAATTCTACGAGAAAGAAGTATTTATCTTGAAAGAATTTTTGGATATAATGAAGCAGGAAAAATACAATTAATTAGAAAATATGGTCAGCTTATTTCAGAGGAATATGTAGCCGAAGGCATACTTGTAAAGGCTAATGTTCCAAATGAAATATACGGAAGATTATAGCAGTGAGGATTTATTATGAGTAATGCAGACAAATTATTTATATCAATGTGTGAGGATATTCTGGCAAATGGTGTCAGCACAGAAGGTGAAAAGGTAAGACCAAAGTGGGAGGACGGCTCCTATGCTTATACTATCAAAAAGTTTTGTGTAGTAAACAGATATGACTTATCAAAGGAGTTCCCGGCAATTACACTTAGAAAAACACCAATTAAATCATGTGTAGATGAGCTGCTATGGATATGGCAGAAAAAGTCCAATAATGTAAACGAGCTACATTCTCATATATGGGATAGCTGGGCTGATGAAAATGGCTCTATTGGCAAGGCATATGGCTATCAGCTAGGCGTAAAGCACAAGTATAAAGAGGGTATGATGGATCAGGTAGACAGAGTTATTTATGACCTTAAAAACAATCCATACAGCCGAAGAATTATGACTAATATATATGTTCATCAGGATTTATCTGAAATGAACCTGTATCCTTGTGCTTACAGTATGACCTTTAATGTAACGGGTGATAGGCTTAATGCTATATTAAATCAGCGTTCACAGGATATTTTAACAGCAAATAATTGGAATGTATGTCAGTATGCAGTGCTTGTGCATATGTTAGCACAGGTTTGTGGCTTTAAGCCGGGAGAGTTAGTGCATGTAATTGCAGATGCACATATATATGACAGACATATTCCTATTGTAAAGGAGCTTATAACAAGACCTGTCTATGACGCACCAACCTTCTGGTTAAATCCAGAAATTAAGAATTTTTATGATTTTACAGTTGATGATGTAAGACTTGATAATTATGTTACCGGACCACAGGTTAAAAATATTCCTGTAGCAGTGTAGAAGATATATGTAAATATAAAAATATGTGTGATAAGTAAATGTATGAAGGAGAAGCATATGAACTTAATAGTTGCTGTTGATAAAAATTGGAGCATAGGATATAAAAACAAGTTATTAATAAGTATTCCTGATGATATGAAATTCTTTAGAGAAACAACTACAGGAAATGTAGTGGTAATGGGAAAAAATACCCTGCTTAGCTTTCCAAATGGTAAGCCTCTAAAAAACAGGGAAAATATAGTAATTACCCACGATAAAGCCTTTAAGGCAGAAGGGGCTGTTGTAGTTAATAGTATTGAGGAAGCCTTAGAGGAAGTAAAGAAATACAATACAAAAAATGTTTATGTTATTGGTGGTGGAAGCATATATGAACAAATGCTGCCTTATGTAGATACAGCCTATGTTACATACATTGATTTTGAATATGAGGCAGACACAAAATTTCCTAATTTAGATAATAGTAAGGAATGGAAATTGACAGAGGAAAGCGAAGAACAAACATATTTTGATGTAGAGTATTACTTTAGAAAATATGAAAGAGTTTAGTAAAACACTCCTTGTAGAATGTTATAGGTTGGATTTGGCAGGTGTACTTTAGGTTACATAAGATATAAAGGAGAAGATTTATGGAAATTGCTAGAGATTTAGTAGGTGTAATAGGTTTCGCCGGAGTTGTAGTATTTTTTTGGATTGCACTTATAGCAGGCTTTAGAAGTAAAAAGGACTATGAAAAAGAGGCTACAATAAAGAGTGGTGTAATCATAAGCAAAAGCTTTAGTATAACACGCTCAGGAATATTTTCTGGAAGAGTGTATGAACTTCAGATTATGACTGATGACGGGAAAAAATATAATGTTAAAAGCCTTTCCTTTAGAGTAAGATTTTACAAGGAAGGCAAGCAGGTAAAAATAATTGTCCCTAATGATTTGGGAACATCAGACCTTCCAGACGGAAGCGTATGCTATAAAAATCAACCTATACTGGAAATAGAACAGGAAAAAAGCTTCATACTTGTATTGGGAGTTTTAGTGACAGTTTTGTTTACAGTTTGCTTAGTAGTTGGCATAATTGGATTTATAGCAGAATTAGTGGAGGCTATTTAGCTTTTTCTTATAGAGCATAAGAAAGATAATGTAAAAATGTCAGGCAATGTTTGAGCATCAAGGACTACAGTTTTATTGTAAACTTGAATGCGAGTTTTGCCTGACATTTTTTAAAATCAACTAGCTTTTATATGCTCCATTAGAAAAAGTAGAAAGTTTGAACTTTCATCTTCATAAAGGCTAGTTGTCTTGCTAGTTGTAGGATTGGCTAACTATACTTTATTTATTCTTATTCTTTTCAAGCTCCTGCATCTTCATAGCTCTTACCTTAAGTGGAAGTCCAAATAAAGTAATAAATCCATCTGCATCATGGTGGTCATATAAATCACCGGTTGTAAAGCTTGCAAGAGATTCGCTGTATAATGAGTATGGAGAGGTTTCGCCAGCTCTAATAATATTGCCTTTGTATAATTTGAATTTAACTTCACCAGTTACATATTCCTGTGTAACATCAACAAATGCCTGAATAGCTTCACGAAGAGGAGTAAACCACTTTCCTTCGTAAACTATCTGAGCAAATTTGTTGCCCATATCCTTCTTAACTTCGTAAGTAGCTCTGTCAAGAACAAGCTCCTCAAGCTGTTCGTGTGCAGCCATAAGAATTGTTCCACCTGGAGTTTCATAAACACCACGAGATTTCATACCAACAACACGGTTTTCAACAATATCTACAATGCCAATACCGTGTTTTCCACCAAGAACATTGAGCTCCTTAATAATATCAGAAACCTTCATCTGCTTGCCGTTTACTGAGGTAGGAACACCCTTTTCAAAGGTCATTGTAACATATTCTGGTTCATCTGGAGCCTTTTCAGGTGTTGTGCTAAGTACAAGTAAATGGTCATAATTTGGCTCATTTGCTGGATTTTCAAGCTCAAGACCTTCGTGGCTGATGTGCCATAAGTTACGGTCACGGCTATAGCTTGAATCTGATGAGAAAGGAAGGTTAATACCATGTTTCTTACAGTATTCAATTTCGTCTTCTCTTGACTGCATTGTCCAAATATCTGTCATTCTCCAAGGAGCAATAATCTTAATGTCAGGAGCAAGTGCTTTAATACCAAGCTCAAATCTAATCTGGTCGTTTCCTTTACCTGTTGCACCGTGGCAAATAGCTACAGCATTTTCTTTACGGGCAATTTCTACTAATTTCTTTGCAATACCTGGACGAGCCATAGAGGTTCCAAGTAAGTATTTGTTTTCGTATACTGCACCAGCCTTTACACATGGAACAATATAATCATCGCAGAACTCATCTACGATATCTTCTATGTATAACTTTGTTGCACCTGAAAGTTTAGCTCGTTCCTCTAAACCGTCAAGCTCATTTCCCTGACCACAGTCGATACAGCAGCAAATAACTTCGTAATCAAAATTTTCCTTTAACCATGGAATAATGGCAGTAGTATCAAGACCACCTGAGTAAGCTAAAACAACTTTTTCTTTCATTATATGTAAGTCCTCCTTTATTTGCTAAAGTTTAATATACATTATGTAAAATGATTGTGCAAGCACTTTTTGAAAAATCTGCATATTTATGACATAAAAAACTAATTTAAAACGAATAATGAATAAAACGCATATATATAAATTGTTATTGATATTGCATAGAAAATGTATAATATGAATATTGTAAAAATTGAAAAAAGTAGTTGAATATATTAATAAATGGTTGTATATTTATCGGGCAGGCAATCAAATGTATTAAAGGAGATTAGTTATGTTAGAACGAGAAATGGAAAGTTATCAGAATAAAGCAGAGGTATTAATTGAAGCATTACCTTATATACAGAAATTTAATAGAAGGATTATAGTAGTTAAATATGGTGGAAGTGCAATGGTAGATGAAGAATTAAAAAGAAATGTTATTAAAGATGTAACATTACTTAAATTAGTAGGCTTTAAACCTATTATCGTACATGGTGGAGGAAAAGAAATAAGCAAATGGGTACAGATGTCAGGCAAAGAACCAAAATTTGTTAATGGACTTCGAGTTACTGATGAAGCTACTATGGAAATAGCTGAAATGGTTTTAGGCAAGGTTGGGAAGCAGTTAGTTTCATTAGTAGAGGAGCTTGGAGTAAAGGCTATAAGCATTAGTGGCAAAGACGGAAAAATGCTTACCTGTAAGAAGAAGCTTTCAAAGGGCGAGGATATAGGCTATGTTGGTGAGGTTACAAATGTAGACGCAAAAATTTTATATGATTTAATAGAAAAGGATTACCTACCAATAGTAAGCCCAATCGGTATGGACGAAAATTATCACGCTTATAACATAAATGCTGATGATGCAGCCTGTGCCATTGCAAGAGAGGTAAATGCTGAAAAGCTTGCCTTCCTTACTGATATTGAAGGAGTATATGAGGACCCTAAAGATCCAAATACACTTATATCAGAGCTTACAATCGATGATGCCAGAAAACTGATGGAAAATGGAAACATTGGTGGAGGAATGCTGCCAAAACTTACAAACTGTATTGATGCTATTGAAAATGGTGTATCAAGAGTACATATCCTTGACGGAAGAATATTACATTGCTTATTACTTGAAATATTTACCAATAAAGGTATTGGTACAGCTATTATTAATAATAAGGCTGAAAGATTTTATAACGAAAAAACTAAGTAGAAACAAATATAAAAACACATAGAAAATATAAAATTAAAATTGGATACAAAACTAAAAAATAAAAATCCGATATAAAACTAAAATCAAGTATAAAACTAAAATCGAATAAAAAAGGAGATTAGCTAATATGAATTCAGCAGAATATATGGAAGAAGCAGAAAAAGTATTACTGCATACATATAATAGATTTAAGGTAGTATTAGACAAAGGCGACGGTGTCAACTTATACGATATAGACGGAAAAGAATATTTAGATTTTGCCGCAGGTATTGCTGTTTTTGCACTTGGCTATAATGACAAAAAATATAATGATGCTTTAAAGGCACAAATAGACAAGCTAATACATACTTCAAACTTATTTTACAATGTTCCGGCAATTGAAGCAGCAAAGAAAATAGTAAAAGCAACCGGACTTGACAGAGTGTTCTTTACAAATAGTGGTACAGAGGCTATTGAAGGAGCAATTAAGCTTGCTAGAAAATATGCGTATTTAAAGGACAACAAAACAGACCATGAAATTATTGCTATGGAACACTCCTTCCATGGCAGAAGCTTAGGAGCATTATCAGTTACAGGTAATGAGCATTATCAAGAGCCATTTAAGCCACTTATTGGTGGAATTAAGTTTGCAAAATTTAATGATATTGAAAGTGTTAAAGCCTTAGTAAATGAAAAGACCTGTGCCATTATTTTTGAACCGGTTCAGGGCGAGGGTGGTATTTATCCTGCTACTGAGGAGTTTATGAAGGAAGTCAGAAGGCTTTGTGATGAAAAAGATATAGTTATGATTTGTGACGAAATTCAATGTGGAATGGGCAGAACAGGAAAGATGTTCGCATATGAGCATTATGGAGTAAAGCCGGATATTGTAACTTCAGCAAAGGCATTAGGCTGTGGTGTTCCAGTGGGGGCATTTATTGCAAAGGAGGAGGTTGCCAAGGCTATGGTGCCGGGTGACCACGGTACTACCTATGGTGGAAATCCTTTGGCAACAGCAGCTGTAAATGTAGTATTTGATTTATTTGAGGAATACAAGATATTAGATAATGTAAATGAAGTGTCGAAATATCTTGAGGAAAAACTAGATGAGCTGGTAAGTAAGCACGAAAATGTTGTTGCACGCCGTGGTAAAGGACTTATGCAGGGCTTAGTACTTACTACACCTGTAGGGGAGGTTGTAAAAAAATGTATATCTAATGGATTATTTGTAATATCAGCAGGAAGCAATGTACTTAGAATGGTGCCTCCACTTATTATTAAAAAAGAAGATGTTGATAAGATGATTGACATTTTGGATAAATCATTATAACCTTTATATACATTGATGCCTCGTTCATAATATCAATGATTATGTGCGGGGCATAATATTTTTAAGGAGATAAATCAGTGAAAAACAAAATAATTAGTGCTGTAATAATGTGCGTAGTTGGATTTTTATTAATTGCCATAGCTGCAAAGGAGGATAAAGCTTCAAACAAAGAAAATGCTACAAAGGCAGAGGGGAAAATAGCAGCCACAAAAGAGGACAAGGTTACAATCTGGTATTCTTATTCAGAATATGAGGAATATATAAAAAGTGCAATAGAAAGCTATAAAAAAGAAAAAAATAGTGATTTTTCTTATGAGCTTAAATTTATTAGCAATCCAGGATTTTTTGATTATATTAATAAAAAGACCTTGGAAAATGAAGGACCGGATTTGTTTGTGCTAGGCAGTGAATACTTAGAAAAGGCATATCTGTTAGGACTGTTAGACGAGAATAGATATGAGGTTTTTAATGACAGTGTTTATGGAAAGGCTGCTATAACATCTTCTTCATATAATGACAAAATATATGGCTATCCATTAGGTTTTGATGTTGCAATGCTTGCCTCAAACAAGAAATATGTTACCGAGGAGATTAATACCTTTGAGGACATAAAAAGCTATGCAGATAATTTTAATGACATATCTGATGATATAAGCAGCGGGGAAAGCACCACAGCAGTTGAGATTAACAATATAAACGGAATATTAGCATGGGATGTAAATAGCCTGCTGTTTAATTATGGTTTTGCAGGAGCTAACATATCCTTCTATGAAAAAGGAAACAAAAAAATAAATATTAATAATGCTGATACAAAAGAGGCTATATCAAAATATCTTTTGTTAAAGGATTATTTTTCGCTTTCCGGGGAGGATGATTATAATAAAATTAAAAAGGATTTTTTAGAGGGAAAAATAGTGTTCAGTATTGTTGGTACAGATGTTTTAAAGGACAAAACAGAGGTAGAATATAAGCTGCAGAAATTACCTGATTTAACTGCGTCTATAAAGAGCAACAGCTTATCCTATACAGATCTTTTAGCCGTAAATCCTCATTCAAAAAATATTTTATTGGCGAGAGATTTAGCAAAATATATATCCTATGATTATAGTGAAAATATGTACGACATAGTTGATTTGGTTTCTTGCAGAAAAGACATAAAATATGAAAATGAAAATATAAATGAGTGCCTTAATATATATGACCAGTCACTTACAATGCCAAATCTTTTGGAAACGGAGGATTTTTGTATTGTTATGGAGGAATCATTAAAATCAATCTGGAATGGTAAAGATATAGAAACAGCTTTAAACGAATTACAAAAAAAGTATTCAGAGAGAATTAAATAATACGAATAAAACCTCCCTAAAAGGAAATAATAGGAATATCTTGTTAGGGAGGTTTTTTTATGGGATATATTATTGCTCTTATTTCAGGTGCGTTAATGAGTATACAGGGTGTATTTAACACGGAGGTAACAAAAACTGCAGGAATGTGGGTAACCAACAGTTTTGTACAATTAACAGCATTTTTGGTATGTATTATAGCCTGGTTTGTTACCGGCAGGGAGAATTTTGGAAAATTATTTCAGGTGGATAGTAAATATATGCTGTTAGGAGGAGTAATAGGTGCAGCTATCACATATACGGTTATAAAAAGCGTTGGAAATTTAGGACCGGCAAAGTCAGCCTTAGTAATAATTATTGCACAGATTGTAGTAGCATATATTATAGAGCTTTTTGGAATGTTTGGAGTAGAAAAGCAGCCCTTTATGTGGAAAAAGGCTATTGGTGTGGCTATTGCCATAATTGGTTTTATAATATTCAGATGGAAGGAATAAAGAGGGAAAAATATGTAGAAATAATCTTCATTTTAAGGTTGTAAATTGATGTAAAGTTATGTAAAATTAAATAAGAGGCATTTGTGAGAAACTTCTATATGGAGGTAAAATGCTTAAAAATAATAAAACTAAATATGCTATTATAATTGCACTGGTGGTTGTGGCTGGATTTGTGTATTTGTTTGCGTTTTTAGAGAAAAATCGTACTACTGAAGACACTATGATAGAAACTGGTACCTTAGAAAATATGCAGGACTGCACTGCTGATGAGTATGAAGCTTCTACAACAGTAGAGGAGGCATATGTTTATGTGTCGGGCTGTGTGAAAGTGCCAGGAGTATATAAGGTGGCAGGAAACAGCAGGGTTGTGGATGCCATTGAGGCTGCAGGAGGCTTTTTAAAAGAGGCAGATACAAGTCTTATAAATCTTGCCAGAGCTCTAAAGGATGGAGAGCATATACATATATATTCAGTACAGGATAATATAAAGCCAGAGTCTGTTGAGAAAAATGCCAGCTTAATAAATATTAATACAGCAACCAAGGAGCAGCTTACCACCTTGCCGGGGATAGGTAGCTCTAAAGCAGAAGGTATAATTGCATATAGAGATAAAAATGGCTGTTTTAATTCCTGTGAGGACATTATGAAGGTAACAGGAATTAAGGAAGCAGCATATGAAAAGATAAAAGCTTTAATATGTGTTGAATGATAGGTAAAATGAAAGAGGTAGTCATGAGTCAGAAGGTTTTAGTTGTAGATGATGAGAAGTTAATCGTTAAAGGTATAAAGTTTTCGTTAGAGCAGGATCAGATGGAGGTTGATTGTGCTTATGATGGCGAGGAGGCAGTAGAATGTGTCCGTAACAAAAATTATGATATAGTTTTACTGGATTTAATGCTGCCAAAGCTGAATGGATATGAAGTTTGCCAGCAAATCAGGGAATTTTCAGATGTTCCTATTATTATGCTTACAGCAAAAGGCGATGATATGGACAAAATTCTAGGTTTGGAATATGGCGCAGACGATTATATTACAAAGCCATTTAACATACTTGAGGTTAAAGCCAGAATTAAAGCTATTATTAGAAGAAATTCAAAGAATAACAAAAAGGAAGAAAAGCCACAGGTTATTGAAAAAGGCGAATTAAAGCTTGATATAGACAGTAGACGGCTATTTATTAATGATACTGAGATTAATCTGACAGCTAAGGAATTTGACCTTTTAGAGTTATTAGTTATGAATCCAAACAAGGTATATAGCAGAGAATCCTTACTCAATACAGTATGGGGCTATGATTACCCAGGAGATGCCAGAACCGTAGATGTTCATGTTAGAAGGCTTAGAGAGAAGATAGAAGTAAATCCGGGTGAACCAAAATATGTATATACAAAATGGGGAGTCGGATATTTTTTCCGTGGTTAAATAAATGAAAAATATATTAAATAAACTAATAAAATCAATTAAGTCGATAAAGTTTAATTTATTTATTGTAATTATATGTGTTGGGATTTTGCCAATATCAGCAGTTACCTTATATATTTCTGGATATTATGAGGCTACACAGATAAAGGAGCGACAGGATAAGATATATAATATGGCATATATGATTAAAAACCTTATTATTTCAACAGATTATCTTAATAACGCAAACAACAGTCAAAGTAGTGGTACCAGACAGCAGACAGCTGGTGCAGGCTCTGGTGTAGATGCAGTTTCTGTAGAGCTGGAACAGCTAACAGGTATTTATTCTGGAAGAATTATTATTATAGATTCCAATTTTACAATTATAAAGGATACATATGTAATTGATGAAAAAAAGACATGTATTGCTGAAAATGTTTTGAAAAGCTTTTCAGGGGAAGAAATTAACAATTATGACAGTACCCTTAATAATATAGAAATCTCAATGCCTGTCTATGGAAGCAATGGTGCAAAGGGTGTAATTTATTTTAATTTTACAACAGAAGACATTGAGAAAAAAACAGAACAGATAAAGCTGGTGTTAGAGGAGTTTTTGCTGGTATGTTTTCTTATTCTTATTGGAGTGGCCATTGGGTATACCGTTTTGTTTGTAAGACCATTTAAAAAGATGGAAAGAGAAATTGACAGGATAAAAACTGGTAAGCTGGAGGAGGAGTTATCGGTAAGTGGATATACAGAGCTTAGCAATATTGGCAATTCCTTTAATCATATGCTTAGAAGGATTCGTGACATTGATAATTCCAGACAGGAATTTGTATCAAATGTATCTCACGAATTAAAAACACCTATTACATCTATTAAGGTGTTAGCTGACAGTCTTTTAGGTCAGGAGGGCATACCTGTAGAAATGTATCAGGAATTTTTAGGTGATATAGCTGAGGAAATTGACAGGGAAAATCAGATTATTACAGATTTATTAGAGCTTGTAAAGTTAGATAAAAAGTCAAGTGATTTGAATATTTCAAGTGTTGATGTGAACGAAATGGTTGAAAGAGTTTTAAAGCGTTTAAAGCCACTTGCTGCTAAAAAGAATATTGAACTTGTATTGGAAAGCTTTAGACCTGTAATGGCTGAAATAGACGAGGTTAAAATGACAATGGTTGTATCAAACCTTGTAGAAAATGCCATTAAGTACAATGTAATGGACGGCTGGGTAAGAGTTTCCTTAAATGCTGATTTAAAATATTTTTATATTAAAATACAAGACTCAGGAATTGGTATTCCTGAGGAGGACCAGACAAAGGTATTTGAAAGATTTTATAGAGTTGACAAGGCTAGGTCAAGGCAGACCGGCGGAACAGGACTTGGTTTGGCAATTACTTATAGAGCTGTTCATCTGCATAATGGTGAAATCAAGCTGTATAGTGTTGAGGATGAAGGAACAACATTTACAATAAGAATTCCATTAGCATATACAAAGAACAGTTAGAAAGGACAAAAAATGCTTAAATCTAAAAAAATTATCTTAAGCCTTGTATTTATATTTGTATTTTTAATGGCAGCCTGTAGCAGACAGACAACATCATCTGAGGATACAGAAGGTTATGACATATATTATATGAAGAAAGATGAGTATAAGCTGGTTAGTGAAAAACATATAATTAATGAAACCGACAAAAATAAGCTGATTAGCAGGCTTATTTATTGTATGATGAATCCTGACAATAAGGATAACCAGTCAGTAATTAATTCCAGAGTTAAAATACAGGATTATTCAATTACTGATAATATAGTATATTTGAATTTTTCCAGTGAATATACCTCTCAAAGGGATGTTGAAGAATTACTATGCAGGGCAGCCTTTGTAAAAACCATAACACAAATTGAGGGTATTGATTTTCTGGGTATGAGCATAAATGAACAGCCCCTGCTTTTTAGAAATAATACAGTATCTCTTATGAAGGCTTCAGATTTTGTAGATATATCTACCAATGGAGGAATGAATAATTCTACAGAGGTTTTGTTATATTTTGCCAATGAAACTGGTGACAAATTAAAAACTGAAAAGGTTACCATTGAATATAATAATAATTCGACACTAGAAAAGAGCATTGTAGATGCCTTGATTCAAGGACCCAAGGAGGAAGGCTATTATAGAACATTGTCTGAAAGAGTTACAGTCATAGATGCCTTTACCAGAAATGGCATATGTTATGTATATTTTGATAGTAAGATGAGTAATTCTCTTGTATCTGTTAAGGATGATGTACTGATTTATTCTATTGTCAATTCATTATCAGAGCTTACATATATTAGTAAGGTTCAAATAATTGTTGATGGACAGATAGGCAATAAGATAAATGATACAATATCTATAGATAAAGCTTTTTCAAGAAATTTAGACATTGTAGAAACAAGTGAATAGGAGTGATTTTAATAAAAAGACCTTTGGTTTTCTTAACCATATTTTATGCAATGGGGATTGTGCTTTGTCACAAAAAGATAATTAATTTGGTGGTTATATTAATATTAGTTTTTCTATTATCTTTAATTATTTTTTCAAAATATCTTAAAAGCTTCAATATAAAAAGAAACTATGTGATTATTTTACTAGGAATTATATTGCTGTTACTAGGAAGATATTTAACTATTTCCATTGAAAATAAATATAAATTGTTTGAAAAAAGCAAGGAAGCGGTAGTAATTAGTGGGAGAGTTACAGATTTTTTAGAAAGCGAATATGGGACTGTTGTAGTTGTAAAAAACAATGATATTTATATATATGTTTATAATGTTGAAAGTACTATTTTAGAAGAGCTTAAGGTTGGAAATCAAATTAAGGTATATGGTGAAGTAAGAAGTATGAATGTATCCAGAAATCCGGGTAATTACAATGAAAGGGACTATTTACACAGTATAAAGGTTGGTGGAAAGATTAATGCTAAGAGTGTACAGATTGTTAATAGGGAAACATATGAAATATTTGTTTATACAAAAAAGCTTCAGAGTTTTTTATGTAAGCAGATAGACAGGATAGCAGACAGTAATAAAGGCGGAGTGCTTAAGGCTATGCTATTTGGCTATAGACAGGATATTAGTGAGAAGCTTAAGGAAGAATATAAAATGGCAGGCATCTTTCATTTGCTTAGTGTTTCCGGACTGCATATAAGTGCCTTAGGAGAAATTATTTTTAGATTATTAAAAAAAAGATTTCAATATTATACGGCTACTATTTTTAGTGGAATAATAATGTTTTTATTTGCTCTTATGACAGGAGCAGGAATATCCACCATAAGGGCAGTAATAATGTTTGGAATTTCTCTTCTTGCTAGATTTATAGGTTTAACCTATGATATTAAGTCATCATTAGCAATAGCTTCCCTGCTAATGCTTCTTTATAATCCATACTATCTTTATAACAGCTCTTTTCAGTTGTCAGTAATGGCTATTTTTTCCATAGCTTATATTTATAATGAAATAGAAAAAATACTAAAAAGACATTATTTTAATAAAATAAGCAGCTCTTTTTTTGTAAGTCTGTCAGTAATGCTGGGAACAGCCCCCATAATAGCCTCAATATATTTTCAAATAGCCACTTATTCAGTAATTATAAATATTATAGTAATTCCTTTAATGACGCTGATACTGTTAGTGGGCTTTGGTGCTGTGTTAGTATCTGTTTTTTCTACAATGGCCGGAGTGTTTTTTATTGGTATAGATATTTATATTTTAAAACTATATGATTTTATCTGTTCTATTGTAAATAAGCTTCCTATGAATAACATATGTATTGGAAAAATGAAGGAAACAGATGTGTACATATACTATGGAATATTGCTTTTAATTATGCTTATTTTAAAATTGTTAAATATTAAAAATAGTTTGAATACTATAGGCAGCAGAAATATTATAAATGCTAAGAAGTTATATGCAGCTGCTATGGCTGTTTTATTAGTAATGTTAGTAATGGTTATTTTAAAGAAAAATAATACACTTATTACCTTTTTAGATGTAGGTCAGGGGGATTGTACCTTTATTAATATTGACGGAACAACAATATTAATTGATGGTGGCAGCAGTGATATAAAAAATGTAGGGAAAAATAGAATAGTACCAGCTATTAAGTCATATGGATATGATTATTTAGATATAGTAATAGTTTCCCATACAGATAATGACCATATTTCTGGAATTTTAGAGATTATAGAAAATAATATGTTAAATATTAAGCAGGTGTATATTCCTGATGTAAAGGAGGAAAGCACCAATGCTTTTATAGATACCTTAAACAAATATAATATTCCCTTTCAGACAATGAAGGAGAGGAGTTTTCTAAAAATAAAAAATGCTTATTTTCAGGCCTTAAGTCCAAGTGATAATTTAATAGGTGATATTAATGATAAATCACTTGTATTATATTGTGATATTAAAGGATTAAGGGCTGTTTTTACAGGTGATATTTCCGCTGATATAGAGGATGAAATTACAAAAAAATATAAAAGACTCATAGAGAATATTAATGTGCTAAAGGTATCACATCATGGCTCTAAAACAGGTAGCTGCAGGAAATTTATTAGTGCCTTGAAGCCTGCTGCTGCGATTATTTCCTGTGGTATTAATAACAGGTATAAGCATCCTCATAAGGAAACCATAGATACCCTTTGTTACTATAATGTTTATTATGAAATGACGAAGGAGAAAGGGGCAGTTTTTATTGATTTTAAAGGAAAAAAGCTATTGACAGATACATATCTTTGAATTAAAATGATAAGGATGTTTGCATAGCGTCCGCATAACCTATGTGCAAACTGCGAAACTGATTGGTTTCTTACTCTCTCAAAGAAACCAGTGATACAGTAAGATTTTGTGGAGGTAACAAAATGGCTAATATTAAGTCAGCAAAGAAAAGAATCGAAGTAACAGCAATTAGAACAGAAAAGAACAAAGCAATCAGATCTAAGGTTAAAACAGCTATAAAAAAGGTTGATGCAGCAATCGCAGCTAACGATAAGGAAGCAGCAGCAGCAGCACTTAAGGCAGCTACAGTTGAAATTGACAAGGCAGCTACAAAGGGTGTTTACCATAAGAAAAATGCTTCAAGAAAGGTTTCTCGTTTAGCAACTGCTGTTAATAAAATGGCTTAGTAATATATTCGCAGTTAAACTGTCGTATTAGAAATAATACGGCAGTTTTTTATATTAAATATTTTATTGGAGAATAATATTTGCTATAATAGTAAACATAGATTTGCAGCTAAGCTATGAAATATAATAAAAATTGCTTATGGGCTGCTACAATAATAAATATATAAAGGTTTGAAAAATGCGTAATATTTTAGCAGATATAAAAAATAATACATACAAAAAAGTATACCTTCTTTATGGAGAAGAAGACTATTTAAAAAAACAATATAAAGAAAAATTTAAGAAAGCAATTTGTGGTGAGGATACTATGAATTACTCTTATTTTGATGGGAAAAACACAAATATAAGGGAGATTATTGATATATCGGAAACCTTACCGTTTTTTGCACCTAAAAGATTAATTGTGGTAGAAAATACAGGCTTTTTAAAAAGCACCAATGATGAATTGGCAGATTATATAAAGGAAATTCCGGAAACCACCATTATTCTTTTTGTGGAAACAGAGATTGATAAAAGAAATAAGGTGTATAAAAGTATTAAGGATACTGGGTATATATGCGAAATGCAAAGACAGACCACACAGGCTTTGGAAAAATGGCTGTTAGGTATTTTGAATGCCAATAATAAAAAAATAACAGCGCCTACACTTTTAAGGTTCATTGAAAAAGTGGGGCAGGATATGGATAATATTAGTAATGAAGTAGAAAAGCTGATATGCTATGTAGGGGATAGACAGATTATTGAAAAAGAGGATATAGAGGCTATATGTACAGAGCAGATTACCTCGAAGGTATTTGATATGATAGATGCGTTAGGCTATAAAAACAGGACCAGAGCCTTAGACATATATTACGATTTAATATCCAATAAAGAAGCACCACTTATGATTTTGTATATGATAACCAGACAATTTAATATAATGCTTCAAATAATGGAACTAAAAGCACAGGGACTGGATAGTAAAGGCATTGCACAAAAAATGGCAATAGCACCTTTTATTGTTACTAAAACCTTAAAGCAGGTATCAAATTTTAAATATAATAGTGTTAAGGAAGCCTTATATGAAGGTGTTGAATTAGAAGAAAAAATTAAGCTGGGAAATATTAATGAAAAAATGGCTGTGGAAATGCTGTTGATTAAATATTCTGCATAGGGGAATAATATTTAAAATATATGGGATATATGGAGGGTGTATAATGGATAAATTTGAGATAAAAACTGATTTGGCACTAGAAAGAAGAGAAAGCTATAGTGGCACAAATGTAGAAATTGATGGTGTAGGTATATGGGAAAAGGAATATAAGGGAGTTAAAACTACCACAGTAGACATTTTTACCAAGGAGGGGGCAAAGCTTATGGGCAAGCCCCTGGGCAAGTATATAACATTAGAAATGAATTCAGATATGCTATACGATGAGAGTAAAAATATTATTAGTGTATTATCTAAAGAGATCAAAAAATTAATTCCAAAGGGTATAGACGGACCAATATTAGTGGTGGGCTTAGGAAATAGAGAGGTAACACCTGATGCACTAGGACCACAGGTTGCAGGAGAGTTAAATATAAGCAGACATTTAATTGATAACGGGGGGGTATGTGCAGTAGTTCCGGGAGTGATGGCACAGTCCGGAATGGAATCAGCAGAAATAGTAAAGGGTATTGTAGAGGAAATAGATGTAAAATGTGTAATAGCTATTGACTCTCTGGCTGCCAGAAGTGTTAAAAGGCTGTGCAATACAATTCAGCTTACAGATACAGGCATAACTCCGGGATCAGGTGTAGGCAATTATAGAAGTGGGTTAAATATTGATACAATCAATGTGCCTGTTATTGCTATTGGTGTGCCAATGGTAGTAGATGCAGCAACTATAGTGTTAGATACAATGGACGCTTTAATAAAGGTGTTAGATGAAAATTCAAAAACAGACGGATTCGTGAAGATTATAAGCGATTTTCATAATGAAGATAAATACCAGTTGGTTAAGGAACTATTAGAGCCACAAATCGGCACACTATATGTAACACCTAAGGATATAGATGAAAATGTAGTTATTATGAGTAAAATTATATCAGCAGCCATAAATAAGGCGACTAATGGAAATAACATTAAGACCTTTTAGGGTGGAATATTTTTATAGACTAAAAACATATAATTAGAATGTTTAAGGATAAATAATATTTAAAATAAACAATAGGTACTTAGGGGGGATTTTGTGAGAAGGCGTTACTGTCTGAATAAAAGAGTAAAATTAGGGCTGGGTCTGCTTATGGTTTTTATGTCTGCTTGTTTAGTTAGGCAATGTATAAGTGATAGTATGTTAAAGGAAATAAACAGCTTTTGTGAGATTAAACTAAAAAACTTTCTTTGCTTTGCAGTTAATGAAAATCTTAATATAATTCAATATGTAACAAAGAAGGAGGAGAGTTTTAGTTTATATAAAAAACTTGGACAAAATATCAGTGTATTTTCGTATATTGCCACCAATGATAAAGCGTTAAGACTAAATGTATATGACCCTAATACAAAGAACAATAAAAATATAGAAGGTGGAAAGGTTGTAGATAATAATACTAATGAAAATAACACATTAGAGGGTAATAATTCATCAGACAATAAAGGTAATAGCAAAAATGGAAATATAAATACAGGTGCAAGCCTGCAAAATAATAGAATTGAGTATACTAAGGAGCAGCTTTCAGATTTTAATTTTGTATGTAATAATTTTTATGTGGTAACTGAAAGGGCAAATTTATTAGCTGGTGATTTAATTTATGATGAAATTATGAGTGTTGATAATACTATAAAGGGCAGCAATGAAAATCCTCAAATTCTTATATATCACACCCATAGCCACGAGGGGTTTGTAGATACACAGGGGACAAATACTTCAAATATTGTTGCAGTAGGTGCATATCTGGCAGAGGTTTTATCTAAGGAGTATGGCTATAATGTAATTCATTGTACACAAAGCTTTGACGAGGTAGATGGAGTTTTTGACAGGTCAAAGGCATACACCTATGCCACACCTGCCCTGGAGCAGATACTAGAGCAGTATCCAACAGTTGAGGTGGTACTGGATATACATAGAGATGGACTAAAAGAGGGAAGTGACAAGCTGCTTACATATATTAACAATAAGCCAACAGCGCAGGTTATGTTTTTTAATGGTATCAGCAGAAATAAAAATGGGGAAATAAAATATTTGTACAATAAGCACAGAAAAGAAAATTTAGCCCTAAGCTTTAAAATGAAGCTTAAGGCTATGGAATTATTTCCTGATTTTTCAAGAAGAAATTATGTAGATGCTTATCAATATAATCTGCATCTGCGTGGAAACTCAATGTTAATAGAGGTAGGGGCTCAAAATAATACCTTTGAAGAAGCTAAAAATGCAATGGAGCCATTGGCAAAGCTTCTGGATAGTGTATTTAAAGGAGAGTAGCTGCCAACTAAAAATTTTTGATAATTACTTATTTTGAACCAGTAGAGCCGAAGCCACCTTCACCACGAATAGTTTCGTTTAAGGCATCAACCTCTACAAAGTTTGCAGTTAAGTAAGGTGTAATGACTAATTGTGCAATACGCTCGCCACTTTCAACAAACAAATCGTTATCAGAGTGATTGTGAAGGGCAACCATTATTTCGCCTCTATAGTCAGAGTCAATAACACCAACCTTGTTGGCAGGGGCAAGCCCCTTTTTGCAGGCAAGCCCACTTCTGGCAAATACTAAACCAGCATAGCCGGCAGGAATTTCTAAGGCTATACCTGTATGAATAAATTCAGTAGTATGTGCTTTTATTAAAACACTGTCCTCCATACAGGCATAAAGGTCGGCACCAGCAGAAAACTCAGTACCATAAACAGGTATTACAGCATCAGCTTTAATTTTCTTAATATTAATATTTTGTGTCATATTTATTCCTTTCTAGTGGATTTTATCATCCCAGAGAACTGTTTTTCCACTTGCTAAGGATTCTTTTAGCAAGATAGTTTTCTGGTTTGAGGAGCCTTTAAATCTAAGCGATAAATCCTTTAAATCCTCTACAAACTCTCCATCAACTAAAACATCTATATAGGATAAAAGCTCTTTAGTTTCGGGAAATTCCTTCAGCATATAACCTAAAACATCCTTTTCATAATCAAATCCGGTAAAACACCAGATAGTTTTGTCAGGAAGAGCTTCCTTAAATTGTCTTAAAAGAGGCAATAAGCCTTGCTGGTTTGTTCTTTCTAAAGGCTCTCCACCTAGAATAGTAAGACCAGCAATGTGAGGATTATTAACATAATTTATAATGTAATCAATTTCCTTTTGAGTAAAGGGGTCGCCATAGTTAAAGTCCCAAGCCTCTTTGTTAAAGCAGTTTTTACAGTAATGTCTGCAACCACTGACAAAAAGTGACATTCTAATTCCGGGACCATTGGCAACATCCATTATTTTAATTGAAGCATAGTTCATAATATCTCCTGAAATTATACATGTAATACTCTGGCATTGATTTCCTTTGTTTTACCAACATTCCAGAAATTTTCGCCTAAGTAACCACAGGTTCGTCTGGTTACATTCATTTTAGAATGGTCTTTATTGTGACATTGTGGACATTCCCACTCTAAATCGTCATTTATAATAATTTCACCGTCAAAACCACAAACATGGCAATAGTCAGATTTTGTATTAAATTCAGCATATTGAATATTGTCATATATGAATTTAACGATTTCCTCAAGTGCTTCAAGATTATTTCTCATATTTGGAATTTCAATATAGGAAATAGCACCACCAGAGGAAATGTTCTGGAACTGGCTTTCAAAGGTGAATTTAGAGAAAGCGTCAATATGCTCTCTGACATCAACATGGTAGGAATTTGTATAGTAGCCTTTGTCAGTTACATCTGGAATGTCGCCAAAACGCTCCTTGTCTATACGGGCAAAACGATAGCAGAGGCTTTCAGCAGGAGTACCGTATAAACCAAAGGCTATACCAGTATTCTTCTTCCAGGTATCGCAGGCATCTCTTAATCTATTCATTACCTTTAAAGCAAATTCTGTACCCTTAGGGTCTGTGTGGCTGACACCTGTCATAAGCTTTGTAACCTCATATAATCCAATGTAGCCTAAGGATATAGTTGAATATCCATTGTGAAGAAGCTTATCAATAGTTTCGCCTTTTTCAAGTCTTGCAATAGCACCATACTGCCAATGGATAGGGCTGACATTAGACAGTGTTCCCTCCAGGGCGTGATGTCTGCACATAAGCGCTTCAAAGCAAAGAGCAAGTCTTTCTTCAAGCAACTGCCAGAATATTTCTTCATCACCTTTGGCAATAATACCAATTTGAGGAAGATTTATACTTACAACACCCTGATTGAAACGACCTTCCCATTTGTAGTTTCCGTTTTCATCCTTCCATGGACTTAAAAAGCTACGGCAGCCCATGCAAGAGAATACATTACCTTCATAGTTTTCACGCATTTTCTTTGCAGAAATATAATCCGGATAAAGTCTTTTTGAAGAACATTTAACAGCCAGCTTTGTAATGTAATCATATTTACCGCCTTTTAGGCAGTTATTTTCATCTAATACATATATAAGCTTTGGAAAAGCAGGTGTAACATAAACGCCTTTTTCGTTTTTGATACCCTGAAGACGCTGCTTTAAAATTTCTTCAACTATCATAGCAACCTCTTCCTCGTATTCATAGCCTTCTTCTATATACATAAATATAGTAACAAAAGGTGACTGACCGTTAGTTGTCATAAGAGTATTAATCTGGTACTGCATAGTCTGGACACCGGAACGAAGCTCGTCCTGAACACGGTCACTTACTAAGGAATCTATAAGCTCTGGTGACATTTTGTCCCCATAAACCTCTGTAAAATGTTTTTTGTATTTTTCTTTGCTTTTTCTTAAGTATTTACCTAAATGCTTAATATCAACAGATTGTCCACCATACTGGCTGCTGGCAACAGCAGAAATAATCTGTGTCATTACTGTACAGGCAACCTGAAAGCTTTTTGGACTTTCAATAAGCTTTGCATTCATAACAGTACCATTATCAAGCATATCTCCAATATTTATTAAACAACAGTTAAATATACTTTGTAAAAAGTAATCAGCATCATGGAAGTGAAGAATACCTTGTTCGTGTGCCTTTGCAATTTTTTCAGGTAAAAGGATACGCTTTGTTAAGTCCTTTGAAACCTCGCCAGCAATAAGGTCACGCTGGGTAGATGCAATAATTGCATTTTTGTTTGAATTTTCTTCCATAACATCTTTGTTGCTGTTTTTAATAAGACTTAAAATGGAATCGTCGGTTGTGTTGGATTTTCTAACAAGCTCACGGGTATATCTATATTTAATATATGCCTTTGCAAGCTCGTATTTTTTCTCAGACATAAGCTTTTTTTCGATAATATCCTGAATATCCTCGACCTGCATCATATCTGCGCCTCTGGATTCTATAGAGGCGATAATATTGTAAATCTTGTCCTCACTAATTCGTTCTTCTTTTTCTACACCTTCGTTTGCTTTCTCAATAGCAATAGCAATTTTGTTCCGGTCATATTCTACTTGTCGGCCGTCTCGTTTAATAACTTTCATTTTCGTCTTCTCCCTTGATAAACATAGCTTATGGGTTTTTCCCAATACGAACAATATGTATTATAACACCCTTATATATATTTGTCTACAAAATATAGAAAAAATATTTAATGTGGACACAAGATATAGTGTTTTACTATGAACGGCTATAAAGGTTGAAAAATCAATGGTTATAAACATTTTTATGTTTTTTTAGTTATGAAAATATGATATAATACCCACTATAAGTGTGTGTACTTTACAGTACAATATTAGATAAATAGATAGGAGAACATATGACAAATTTTGACAAGCTTGTAAGTGTTATAAATTCAAAACAGGTTTATATCCAGACACATAATTTTCCTGATCCAGACGCCATATCTAGTGCGTTTGGATTACAAAAGCTTTTAAAAACCAGAAATATAGCGGCAACAATATGCTATAAGGGGAAAATAGATAGAAACAACATTAAAAAAATGTTGGAGCTTTTTGAAATAGAAGTAGTAAATGTACATGATATAGAAAATCTTATGGAGAGTGATGAGGTAATACTTATAGATGCCCAAAAGGGAAATGGAAATACGGATGATATTATAGGAAATGAAATTGCATGTGTGGACCACCACCCTTCAAACAACAATATTGAATACAAATTTGCTGATATTAGGACAGATGTTGGTGCTTGTGCATCAATAATAGCCTATTATTTTATTGAAAACAATATACCTATGGAAAAAAATGTGGCGGAGGCATTATTATATGGAATAAAAATTGATACGGCAGATATGACCAGAGGTGTGTCAAAATTAGATTTGGATATATTTTATGAACTGTTTCAGCATACAGATAGGAAAAGGATTAATACACTGGAAAGTGAGGTGTTATCCTTAGAGGATTTAAAGGCATTTGGCAGTGCCATAGAATCAATATTTATCAGTGATAATGTAAGCTTCGCAAATACAGGAAATAACTGCCCGGAGGCACTTATTGCAACTATTGCCGATTTTATGCTTGAAATAGTAAATGTAAATGTAGCAATGGTTTATTCTATAAAGGATACAGGGATTAAATTTTCTATAAGATGCACCAGAAACAGTGGAATAAATGCAGGAAGGCTTATAATAGATGCTTTGAGAGGCATTGGCACAGGTGGCGGACATTCTATAATGGCAGGAGGCTTTGTTCCTTACAATGAAAAAACCAGCAGGGATATGACATCAGATATAGTAAACAGCGTAAAAGACAAGTTTTTAAGCCTGGTAAAAAATAATGCAAAAAAATAAAGCTTCCAATCGGAATCGAACCGACAACTGGACATTACGAGTGACCTGTTTTACCGTTGAACTATGGAAGCCAATAAGTAAATATTATAAAAAATATGCAGGAAAGTCAATAGTATTAAAAATTCCTCATAAAAAATAAAAAAAGTGCTTGCAATTTATTGTTTGTGTGCTATAGTATAACAAGCATTGAAAAACAAATGTCCGTACTAGACGGACAATAAAGGAGAAAGCAAATTATGAATCAGAAATTAAGAGTAGGAATTTTAGGAGCTACTGGTATGGTAGGCCAGAGATTTATCTCATTATTAGAAAATCATCCTTGGTTTGAGGTAGTTGTAGTTGCAGCTAGTCCTCGTTCAGCAGGAAAGACATATGAGGCTGCAGTAGGCGATAGATGGAAAATGACAACACCTATGCCAGAAGCCGTTAAGAAGCTTGTTGTTATGAATGTAAATGAAGTTGAAGAGGTTGCTTCAAAGGTAGATTTCGTATTTTCAGCAGTAGATATGTCAAAGGATGAAATCAAGGCTATTGAGGACGCATACGCAAAGACAGAAACACCAGTTGTTTCAAACAACAGTGCACATAGATGGACACCAGATGTTCCTATGGTTGTTCCAGAAATCAATCCAGAGCATTACGAGGTAATCAAATTCCAGAAGGAAAGATTAGGTACAAAGAAGGGCTTTGTTGCAGTTAAGCCTAATTGTTCAATTCAAAGCTATGCACCAGTATTAAATGCCTGGAAGGAATTTGAGCCAGTAGAGGTTGTAGCAACTACATATCAGGCTATTTCAGGAGCTGGAAAGACCTTCAAGGATTGGCCGGAAATGATTGAAAACATTATTCCATATATTGGTGGAGAAGAAGAAAAGAGTGAGCAGGAGCCACTTAGACTTTGGGGCAAGATTGAAGATGGTGTTATTAAAAAGGCATCATTACCAGTTATTACAACTCAGTGTATCAGAGTTCCTGTACTTAATGGACATACAGCAGCAGTATTTGTTAAGTTTAACAAAAAGCCAACAAAGGAACAGCTTATTGAAAAGCTTGTAAGCTTTAAGGGACTTCCACAGGAGCTTGAGCTTCCAAGTGCTCCAAAGCAGTTTATACAGTATCTTGAGGAAGACAACCGTCCACAGGTTCAGATGGATGTTGATTACGAAAACGGTATGGGAATTTCAGTTGGCCGTTTAAGAGAAGATACAGTATATGATTACAAGTTTGTAGGACTTTCTCATAATACTATAAGAGGAGCAGCAGGTGGTGCTATCCTTTCAGCAGAAATGTTAAAGGCTTTAGGCTATATTGAAGCAAAATAGTTTTTTATCTATAATTAGATCCTAATATACTAAAATTTCAATTCTTATAAGCAGGGATTGAAGATAGGTTAGCTCCTATCAAAGCATAAAAAAGACTATAATATTAATGATTTTAAATTGTTGATATTATAGTTTTTTTGTTATTGTTACAAAATAATGTCATTTATTTCACAAATAATAAAATTATTACAAATATAAAACTAAAATAGTACTTTAGTACTATTAAATTAATATATAAAATTGATTGATTTTTATAACAAACTTTTATATCATATAGTGTGTTGTTGATAAATACTATTTCAAGATAAGGAGTTGGCTGGCAGACTTAAGATGGTCTGCTTTAATCAGAGTTAAGATTATATTAAGATACAATAATGTGAAAGGAAAAAAGATATGAGAAAAAAGATATTTTCAGTAGTTATGGCAGGAGTTGTGTTAGCTGTTAGTGGATGTGGAGCAATAGATGAAAATAAAATAACAAAGGGTAATACAGAGGTTGCAGCTACAACCAATAAAAATATTGAAACAACAACTATACAGGAAACAACTACACCAGAACAGACTACAGAGGATACAACAAAGGTAATAGAGTCAGTTGATGATTTTAATATAAATGCAGCAAGAGTTAATCTTCCGGAGGACAGACTGCTTCAGGGCTATGATTTTTCAGATGCAGTTTTCATTGGAGATTCCAGAACAGAAGGACTTACAGTATACAATGTTTTGACAACTTCAACAGTGCTTGCAACCAGAGGCTTAATGGCAAGCAGTGCTTTAACAGACAAATTTGTTGATTTAGGCAATGGAAAAGGAACAATTGTTGATTACTTAAAGCTGCATAAATTTAAAAAGGTATATATAATGCTTGGCTTAAATGAGTTAGGATGTCTGTTAAGCACATACACAGATAGCTACAAGGAGCTTATAGATGAGGTAAGACAGGCAGAGCCTGATAGTGAAATATATATTATGCCAGTTATTCCTATGGTTGAAGAAAGAACAGATAAGGTATATAATAATGAAATAATTGCAAAATTTAATGAAGCCTTAAAGGGTGTATGTACAGAAAAAAATGTTCCATTAATCAATGTTTCAGCAGCACTTGTTAATGAAAAGGGAACATTGCCTAGTGAGTTAAGTACAGATGGTATTCATTTAAATGCAAAGGGACTTAGGAGATTAGTTAATTATTTAATATTAGCAACAGCAAATTAAATATATAGTAATAAAAAATTAATAGTAAAACAGCGGGTTTAAGAGATAATAATAAAAACAACATCATCATTGAAGAAAGAGAGATTATTATGAGAAAATGCATTAAAAAAGTAGTTGCAATTATTACAGTAGCATCCTGCCTTGCTCTTAGCGGCTGTGGAAACGATACAAAGACAGAGGAAACAACAAAGGCTGTAAGCTTAAGTGAAATTCATGATGCAGTTGCAAAGGCGTACGGAGAGGATTATCTTCCTTCTTATACCTTTGATGAAGCATATATGGAGGATGTATTTGGAATTACGAGTGATTTATATGATGAGGTTTATGCTGAAGGACCAAAGGTTTCTTTGAATGTAGATACTTTCGTTGCAATTAAGGCGAAGGCAGGTAAAGCAGATGAGGTTAAGAAGAAGTTAGATGATTATAGAGAAAGTCTTATAGCAACAGCATATCCTGATACACTTATTAAAGCACAGGCATCGGTTGTTAGCCAGTATGGTGATTATGTATTTTTTACCTGCCTTGGTGTTATTTCTGATGAGGCACAGACAGCAGGTGATGATGCAGTGGTAAAGGAAGCGAAGGAAGACAATAAGGTTGCTACAGATGTAATCAAGGGATTTTTTGAATAGTAAGAGGGCTATATGGTTTTTAGTGATTTATTATTTCTTTTTAGGTTTTTACCTATTGTACTTATAGTATATTTTGCTTCACCTAAAAAATTTCGGAATGCAGTATTGTTCTTCTCAAGCTTGATTTTCTATGCCTGGGGAGAACCTGTTTATGTATCACTTATGTTGTTTTCAACCTTAGTTGACTATATTCATGGGCGTTTGGTTTATAGATTAAAAAATAATAATCAAACAAAAAAAGCAAAGCTTGTAGTTATGTCTTCAATGGTCATAAATCTTGGACTATTGGGATTTTTTAAGTATGCAGATTTTTTTATAGGAACAGTCAATAGTATATTTGGAACATCTATTGGTTTTTTAAATGTGGCATTACCAATAGGTATCTCTTTTTATACCTTCCAGACAATGTCATATACCTTGGATATTTATATGAATAATGAAGCACCACAAAAGAATATTATTAGTTTCGGTGCGTATGTGGCAATGTTTCCTCAATTAATTGCAGGACCTATTGTACAGTATAAGACAGTAGCCAAAGAGCTTAGGGAGCGTAAGGAAAATATAGATGATTTTGCCATAGGTGTAAGACGGTTTATATTAGGCTTAGGAAAAAAAGTACTATTGGCAAATAGTACAGGTGCTATCTGGACGACAGTAAAGGCATTGCCTGACGCTGACCTTAGTGTAGTGGCTGCATGGTTTGGTATTATATGTTTTGCGTTACAAATTTACTATGATTTTGCAGGCTATTCGGATATGGCTATTGGTCTTGGCAAAATGTTTGGTTTCAATTTTCCTATTAACTTTGACTACCCATATATTTCAAAATCGGTCACAGAATTTTTTAGAAGGTGGCATATTTCTTTAGGTAAATGGTTTAGAGATTATGTATATATTCCACTTGGCGGCAATCGTAAAGGCCGTTTAAAGCTAATAAGAAATATTCTTGTTGTATGGATATTAACAGGTTTCTGGCATGGAGCCTCTTACAATTTTATATTATGGGGACTTTACTTCGGAATATTATTAGTAATAGAAAAGGTATTTTTATTAAAAGCTTTAGAAAAAATAAATGGTGTTTTTTCGCACATATATCTTTTAATAGTTGTACTTATTGGCTGGGTATTATTTGAATTTGAGTCAATGCCAAAAATGGGCAGATTTTTATCTTGTATGTTTGGCTTTGGAGGCTTCAAATTTATAAATCACTACACTGTATTTTTGTTGTTAAATGGATTAGTAGTTTTAATTATTGCAGCTATTGGAGCTACTCCGCTTTCAAAAAATATAGCAGTTAAGTTAATGGATAAAATAAAAGATAGAGTAGCATTGTCAACAATTACTGAAAATGTTGTGCTTGTGGCGATATTTATGCTATGTATTTTCTATTTGGTGGCAGGAAGCTACAATCCGTTTTTGTATTTTAGATTTTAGAGGAGCTTTGTATGAAAATGGCTAATAATAAAGAAAAAATTAAAATTTCCAAGAAAAATTTAGTAACAGTAATAATATTCTTATTTTTAATAGGAATATTTACAGCAGCCTCACTTATAAAGAAGGATACAGGCTTTTCTGAAACTGAAAACAGAGTATTAACAGAAAAACCACAGTTTAGTGCAGAAAGCTTATTTGACGGAAGTTACACATCAAAATATCAAGAGTATGTAAGGGATCAGTTTCCGTTTAGAAATACTTTTGTAGCTCTTAGAAATTATTGTGAGGCTATGATTGGAAAAAAAGAAATTAACAATGTTTTGTTGGCAAAGGACGATTATTATATTGAGGACCATAGCCGTGAAAACTATGAAAGTGAAATAGCAGACACAAACTTAAATGCCTTAAAAAGCTTTTGCAGCAGATACGAAAAGTCGCTGGGAGATAGTCATGTAAGTGCAATGATTGTGCCTACTGCTCAAAGTGTTTTAACAAATAAATTTAAAACAGGTATGTATGCCTACAATCAAAATGAATATCTTACAAAAATCAAAGAGGAAATAGGAAAAAATATTTATATTGATACTTACAATATGCTAAAGGAGCATAGTACAGAAAACATATATTACAGAACCGATCACCATTGGACTACCTATGGTGCATACCTTGCTTATAATTGCTGGGCAAAGCAGAAGAATATAGATGGCTATAGCCTTGAGGCTATAGATAAAAAAGAGGTTTCAAAGGAATTTTATGGAACTATCAACTCAAAATTGAATATGAAAATGAAGGCAGATACAATATTGCAGTATACTGTAAAAAATGTTGATTTTACAGTTGATTACAATATGGGCGCTAATGTAACAGACACTTTCTTCTTTAAGGAATATCTACAGGAAAAGGATAAGTATAGCTATTTCTTAGGTGGAAATCCAGGTCTTGTAGACATTACCTCCACAAATAAAAACAATAGAAAGCTACTTATAATCAAGGATTCCTATGCAAACTGTATTACACCAGTATACGCAGCAAACTTTGAAAAAACATATGTTGTAGACTTGAGATTTTTCAATATGAGCATAGACGGATTTATTGAGGAAAACCAGATTACGGATATTTTAGTTCTATATAATGTGGACAGCTTTGCAACAGATAAATATGTGAAGAGAATAAAATAATAGAGATTATAGGAGAAAAGAATGATATTAAATGTTGAAAATTTAAGTCATGGCTTTGGAGATAGAGCAATATTTGACAATGTTTCCTTTAGATTGCTTAAGGGAGAGCATATAGGACTTGTGGGTGCAAACGGTGAGGGTAAGTCTACCTTTATGAACATTGTTACCGGAAAGCTTATGCCAGATGAGGGAAAGGTAGAATGGAACAAAAATGTCAGAGTTGGTTACCTGGACCAGCATACTGTGCTTGAGAAGGGAATGACTATCAGAGAGGTATTGAAATCTGCATTTAAGTATTTGTTTCAGCTAGAGGAGCATATGAATGAAATTTGTGACAATTTAGCTACAGCAGACGAGAACCAAATGAATGAAATGATGGAAGAGCTGGGAACTATACAGGATATTCTTACCAATAATGATTTCTATGTAATAGACGCAAAAATAGAGGAAGTAGCAAGAGCCTTAGGAATATTGGATTTAGGCTTAGATAAAGATGTTACAGAGCTTAGTGGTGGACAGAGAACAAAAATATTACTGGCAAAGCTGTTGCTGGAAAAACCAGATATTCTGTTATTAGATGAACCTACTAATTATTTAGATGCAAACCATATTGAATGGCTGAAAAGATATTTGCTAGACTATGAAAATGCGTTTATTTTAATTTCTCATGATATTCCGTTTTTAAATAGTGTTGTAAATATTATTTATCATATGGAAAATCAAAAGCTGGATAGATATGTAGGAGATTACAACAAATTTAAAGAGATTTATGAGGTAAAAAAATCCCAGCTTGAAGCGGCCTACAAGCGTCAACAGCAGGAAATTGAGGATTTAAAGGATTTTGTAGCCAGAAATAAAGCAAGAGTGTCTACAAGAAATATGGCTATGTCCAGACAAAAAAAGCTGGATAAAATGGATGTAATTGAGCTTGCAAAGGAAAAGCCAAAACCAGAGTTTTATTTTAAAAATGCCAGAGCATCTGGAAAGGTTGTTTTTGAAACAACAGATCTGGTTATAGGTTATGACAATGTACCACTTTCAAAGCCTATCAATTTTAGAATGGAAAGAGGAGAAAAAATAGCCATAATTGGAACTAACGGTATTGGAAAAAGTACATTTTTAAAGAGTGTATTAGAGATAATACCACCGGTAAGTGGAAAAAGTCATTTAGGTGATTATCTGTACAAGGGCTATTTTGAGCAGGAAATAAAAGCAGGCAGCAACACCTGTATAGAAGAAATCTGGGAGGAGTTTCCGTCTTTTACCCAGTATGAAATTCGCCAGGCACTTGCAAAATGTGGACTTACAACAAAGCATATTGAAAGTCAGGTTAGAGTGTTAAGTGGTGGTGAGCAGGCAAAGGTAAGACTATGTAAGCTTATTAATACTGAAACTAATGTATTGCTTTTAGATGAGCCTACAAACCATTTAGATGTAGATGCAAAGGAAGAATTAAAAAGAGCCTTAAAGGAATATAAAGGAGCAATTCTTTTAGTGTGCCATGAACCAGAATTTTATGAGGGTTTGGTAGATAAAGTGGTTAATCTTGAGGAATATTCCTTATTGTCATAGAAAGTCCGTTTAATGGGACATCTATATAGAGTATCATATAGCTATGAAGGATAGCTATTAAAATTCAAACAAATAAAACTTTGAAAGAATAAGGAGATGCTTTATATGGATATTTTATCAAGCTTAGTTTTAACATTTTTGATTTCTTTGGCAATATGTGTATTTACATATCTGCTACAATATTGTTCGGCAATAAGCCCCTGCAATATAGAATTTGATTGCAGACAAGGGTATGAAATGTATTTAATGAACAAATATAATATTGTTACCAACAAGGTTTTTAACATAGCAATGGCAGTAGTGTTTCTATCTTTAATTTCAATGCTGATGTCTGAAAGCATACATTATATGTTATTTATGGTTGTATTAGAGTTCGTATATTTTGTGATAAATACAATACTTATGCTGGTGTTTTTTGTTAGAAGTAAAATCTATTGGTATAAAGTAGATAATAAAGAGGTGCTTACAAATAAACAGTAAAAAATAAAAGTGTAAAAATCCAGCTTAATATAGCTGCTTTTACACTTTTATTTTTCCTTTGGGTTTATAAATTTTGTACTTTTGGTAAGTCAAAATGGTCAAGACAATAATTTAGATCATTAAGATTATATTCATGATTTTCTATAAAATATCTAATAATCAGATCAGATTTTTCTGAATTTGAATAAGCATAGCCTACAGACTTTAATAATGCTCTGGATTCCTCATAATTTAGATGAAGGGCAAAGCACATAATAAAAACCTCACCCTTGGCAGGAATATAGTTTTTGTTAGAACGAAGAATCTCAAAATAATTCTTAGTAAGAAGACATTTGTCCTCAATAGTGTGTTCATCTAACTTTTTATCGTTAATATAGCAGGTAACAATATCCCTGTAGCTTGTCGGATTGCTGTGGGACTTATACCATTCATTGCACTTAATTCTGTCAGGATCATCCTTTAGAGATAAAGTATTATATTTGTTATTTCCTAGATTTCGATCACGCACGAAATGTACCTGAACAAATATTTCTGCCTCTTTACAAAGGGTCTGTCTTCTTTTAAACTTTTTCTTTTTAGCTGTTTCAAATATTGACATATATTCCTCCATATTTATATATTACAATTTTTATAATTACAATTTTATCGTTGTAATTCTAGCACTTTTTTAGAAAAATGTATATTAAAAATTCTTGTATATTAAGATATATTTTCGTATAATTGTATCTGTAACAGGTTGATTAAAAAACAGTTCAGAAGGAGGTAAGGTACGGGTAAGTACCGAAAATTATGTCTTTACAGGAAGTATTAACAAGTGAATGGAATTTTAGATGGCTTTTAGTATCAATTATGCCCAAAATCATAATTACCATTGTTTGTATATTGGTGTGTTACAAACTGGCAGTCAAGGCCAATAAATCAAAGGCAATGGCTTTTTTAGGAATATTTGGTATATTTGGAATAGTTGTTATGTTTATTATCTTAGCAACTAAAAACGGAGGCACTAATAATCGTACATTTAACAATCAGCAAATGGGAAACAATTATGGGCAGTATAACAATCAGCAAACGGGAAACAATTATGGTCAGTATAACAATCAGCAAACAGGTAGTAATTATCAACAGAATAATGGCTATCAGCAAAATATAAATCCGTTTACAGATACAGTTAATAATAGTGAAAATGCTTTTAGAACAGAAACTATTGACAGTGAAAATTACAAATTCAATGGTGGAATGAATGTATGTGAAACTCATCAGGAACACAATGATACACATACAGGCTTATATGGAGATGTTGTGGAGGAGCAGGCATCACAGGAAAGATCATATAATCTTAATGGGGAAAATATATCTTATGGCAAAGGCTTATGCCCTCACTGTGGAGCAAAGCTAAAAAAATTCCAAAGATTTTGTGATTCCTGTGGTAGCAGAGTATAAAAACTAAATAATGAATGTCAAAAAAAGAAAAAATAAGTAGACTATTTTCAAATAATGTGAGAGAATAGTTCGAGAATTATTTTCGAAAGGAGACTCATAATGATTTACACTAACGAAGTTAAAAACATGTGTCCAGTGGCACAAGGCGTTCATCATGGCGCTGCACCAGTACCTACAGAAGGTAACTGGGTAAAAAATAAAGAAGTAAAGGATATTTCAGGCTTCACACATGGTGTGGGCTGGTGTGCTCCACAGCAGGGTGCTTGCAAGCTTACACTTAATGTTAAGGAAGGTATTATTCAGGAAGCATTAGTTGAAACAATCGGATGTTCAGGAATGACACATTCAGCAGCTATGGCAGCAGAATTATTACCAGGCTTAACTGTTATGGAGGCATTAAACACAGACTTAGTTTGTGATGCTATAAATACAGCAATGAGAGAATTGTTTTTACAGATCGTTTATGGTCGTACACAGAGTGCATTCTCAGAAGATGGTCTTGCTGTTGGTGCTGGTCTTGAGGATTTAGGTAAAGGTCTTAGATCTCAGGTTGGTACAATGTATGGTACTCTTGAAAAGGGTCCTCGCTATCTTGAAATGGCAGAAGGTTATGTTACAGGTATCGCTCTCGATGCGGATAATCAGATTATTGGTTACCAGTTTGTAAGTCTTGGAAAGATGACAGACTTTATTAAGAAGGGTGATGACCCTAACACAGCTTGGGAAAAAGCTAAAGGTCAGTATGGCAGAGTTGCAGATGCAGTTAAGATTATTGACCCAAGACAGGAATAATAAAGGAGGACGAAGAAATGGCATTATTTGAATCATATGAAAGAAGAATTCCACAGATTAACGCAGTTTTAAGCAGCTATGGAATTTCATCTATTGAAGAAGCAGAAAAAATCACAAAGGACGCTGGATTAGATGTATACAACATGATCAAAGGCATTCAGCCAATTTGTTTTGAAAATGCGTGCTGGGCATACATAGTAGGTGCAGCTATTGCAATTAAAAAGGGCGCTAGAAAGGCTTCAGAAGCAGCAGCAGCTATTGGTGAAGGTCTTCAGGCATTCTGTATTCCAGGTTCAGTTGCTGACCAGAGAAAAGTTGGTTTAGGACATGGAAATTTGGGAAAAATGTTACTTGAGGAAGATACAGAGTGTTTCGCATTCCTTGCAGGACATGAATCTTTCGCAGCAGCAGAAGGTGCTATCGGTATTGCTGAAAAGGCAAACAAAGTTCGTCAGAAACCATTAAGAGTTATCTTAAACGGACTTGGAAAAGATGCAGCTCAGATTATTTCAAGAATTAACGGTTTCACATATGTTGAAACAGAAATGGATTACAAGACAGGCGAAGTTAAGGAAATCTTCAGAAAGTCATATTCTGACGGACTTCGTGCAAAAGTAAACTGCTATGGTGCTAATGATGTAACAGAAGGCGTTGCTATTATGTGGAAGGAAAATGTAGATATTTCTATTACAGGTAACTCTACAAACCCTACAAGATTCCAGCATCCAGTTGCAGGTACTTACAAGAAGGAAAGACTTGAAGCTGGTAAGAAATACTTCTCAGTTGCTTCAGGTGGTGGTACAGGTAGAACACTTCATCCAGACAATATGGCAGCAGGTCCTGCTTCATATGGTATGACAGATACAATGGGTCGTATGCACTCAGATGCGCAGTTCGCTGGTTCTTCATCAGTTCCTGCCCATGTAGAAATGATGGGTCTTATCGGTGCTGGTAACAACCCAATGGTAGGTATGACAGTTTCTGTAGCTGTTTCTATCCAACAGGCATCAGATGAAGGAAAATTCTAAGTAATACTTCGTTTAGATTGGTATTTATTGAGGACTTTTGGTGAAAAGCTAAAGGTCCTCATTATATTTATACAATTTATATTATTTAATCATCTAGGAGGAAGAAAAAAGATGCTAGAGAAGGTTTTCAAACTTAAAGAAAACAACACTACTGTGAAAACAGAAATTATAGCTGGTTTCACAACCTTTATGACAATGGCATACATTATTGCATTAAATCCAAATCTTCTTACAGGTTTTGGAGCAAATGGTGGTCAGTCACTTTGGAATGCGGTATTCCTTGCAACCTGTATTGCATCTGCCATCGGTATTTTCTGTATGGCATTTATGGCTAACAAGCCATTTGCAATGGCACCAGGTATGGGGCTTAACAGCTTCTTTGCCCTGGTAGTAACAAATATTGTGGGTATGACAGGATTTTCTTATGTAAAGTCCTTCCAGACAGCATTATGTATTGTTTTTATTGAAGGTGTTCTTTTTATTATACTTTCAGTTCTTAATGTAAGAGAAAAAATAGTTGATGCTATACCACTTGGAGTTCGTTTAGGAATTGCTCCAGCTATTGGTATGATGCTGTTAAATATTGGCTTAGGCTCTAATGCAGGTATATACTCAGAAAAAGGTGGACCTTTCTATGTTATGAGAGATTTCTTTGGAGCATTAACACCTAAGGTAGCTAAAGATAGTATGGGTAGTGGTTATTCACAGATGGTTCTTACAGTAGTTACTATGTTTATAGGATTATTTATAATTATTATTCTTGCAAAGAAAAATATTAAAGCCTCTGTAATACTTGGTATGCTTGCAGCCAGCATTATTTACTGGGCTGGCGAAGCTATTTTCTTAAAGACAAATCCATTTGCAGGTATTAAGGCTTCAGGTTTTATACCACCATTTAGTGACTTGGGAAGCCAGACATTATTCAAGCTTAATTTCTCAGGACTTGCTGAAATAGGCTGGTTTACAGCAGTTACACTTATTATTACCTTCTGTATTATCGATATGTTTGATACAATCGGAACATTAGTAGGTACAGCTAGTAGAGCTGGTATGGTAGATGAGAATGGTAAAATGCCAAATATGAAGCAGGCACTTTTAGCAGATGCAATCGGAACTGTTACAGGTTCGGTTACAGGTACATCTACAGTTACAACCTTCGTTGAGTCAGCATCAGGTGTTGAAGCTGGTGGACGCACAGGTCTTACAGCATTTACAACAGGTATTCTATTCCTTGCTTGTATTTTTATCGCACCTATTGCAGCAGTTATTCCGGCCGCAGCTACATCATCAGCACTTATTTATGTAGGTATATTAATGTTGTCAGGACTTAAGAACATTAAGTTTGATGATATTGACCAGGTAGTGCCGGTAGCAATTATGCTTATTGCAATGCCTATATCTGGTTCTATTGGACACGCTATCGGTCTTGGCTTAATCTCATATACTGTTATTAAGTTATTTACAGGAAAGGGTAAGGAAGTTTCGATGCTTACTTATGTATTATCAATTATATTCCTTATTAAGTTCTTTCTTGCAGTATAAGAATTGTAAATTATAGTTTGTTATTACAAAGCCTGTTAAGTATAAGCTTGTACAAGCATAGCCTATACTTAGCGGGCTTTTTACTATAAAAAAATGTAGAAATATAGGTAAAAGTATTTTATAATTACATAAGAACCCTATGTAGGGATATGTTTTGGTTATGTGTTATAGAAATATGTGTTTGAAGATATAGCAGGCAGATTTAATTTAAGGGTGGTTATAGGAGAAACATAAAAGGTTTCTTAGAAAAAATAAGTTTTAGCTGGAGGCAGACTATGGGTGATAAGATTAAAAATGTAGAGTCGTTGTTTGAAACAAAATTTATAAAGGTGTTTGATTTGGAACTGGAAAATAACAGACATTATTACGATGCAACCAGAAGAGAAAAAAGTGAGCTGGTAGCTACTAAAACTATAGAGTGTTTCAAAAAAATGCTGCCTGACGCAGTAAGTCTTATTGTTATTATAAAAAATGAAGGCAGTGAGCCGAAATTGTTATTAAGCAGGGAATTCAGGTATCCTGCAGGACAATTTTTGCTTAGTGTTCCTGCAGGTCTTATTGATAAAGAGGATAAGGAAAAAGCAAATCCATTAATTGAAACAGCTAAAAGGGAGCTTATGGAAGAGACTAATATTGAGATAAAGGAGGGAGATGAAATAAAGGTAGTCAATCCGTTTTTATTTAGTACACCAGGAATGACAGATGAAAGCAATGCCTTAGTAAAGGTGGTTATTAACAATGCAGATATAGAGAGTATATCCTCAAAGGGCGCAGTTGGAAGTGAGTGCTTTGACGGTTTTGTACTGCTTACAAAGGAAGAAGCAGAGAAAGTCTTGAAATCAGGTGTTGATGATAAAGGCTTATTTTATTCAGTATATACATGGTCTGCATTAGCCTATTTTGTAGCTGATATGTGGAAATAGAAGAATAGGAGATAGACATATGAATTTATTTTTAATTATTGCTTTTTTGTTTTCTATGGGTAGCTTTGTAGGCTGGTGTCTGGAGCTTGTATACAGAAGGTTTTTTTCTGCTGCAAATCCAGAAAGAAAGTGGATTAATCCAGGCTTTTTAACCGGTCCATATCTGCCACTATACGGATTTAGCCTTTGTATAGTCTTTTTATTAGCACAAATAAATTTGTCCTTTATTAAAAATCAAGTTTTACAAAAGCTTATTCTTTTTGTGGTTATGGCATTGGTGGTTACCTTTATAGAATATATTACAGGACTTATTTTTATAAAGGGAATGAAGATAAAGCTATGGGATTACGAAAAAGAGTGGGGAAATATTAAGGGAATAATCTGCCCTAGATATTCATTATACTGGGCAATTTTAAGTGCAATATATTACTTTTTAATACACCCTAATATAATTAAATCTTTACAATGGCTGGCAGACCATTTAGCCTTTTCTTTTGTAGTAGGCTTTTTCTATGGAATATTTGTAGTAGATTTGTGTTACTCGATGAATATGATTACAAGAATTAGAAAATTTGCAAATGAAAATAACATAATAGTTAAAACGGAAGCTTTAAAGGAAAGTATTAGAAAGAAGAATGAGGAGCTAAAGGAAAAGAAAAGATTTATGTTTGTATTCCGTTCTGAAAAAAGTTCTTTTGCTGAAAATTTAAAGAATTATATAGAAAAAGAACAGGAAAGGTTTGAGGAAAATAAGAAAAGCTTAATGGAAAAGGTTAATAATACCAAGAAGAAAAAATAGCTGCAGCATATAGTAAAAATATAGAAGAATGGAGAAAGACAATGGTAATAGACACACATGTTCATATAGGTGGAGAAAATTTATGGTTTAATATGAGTGAGGAATTAGTATTGGAAATGATAAAAAAATATAAAATAGATTATTGTATAGTTTCCAATGCAGATTCGACAGAGTTTGACCTTAATCAAAATCTTCTTCCGGGGAATGTTCAAATAAGTGAAGAAGCCTCATTACTTAAAGTGATTAAATTTGCAAGACAGCACAAGGACAAAATAGGTATTGCAATCTGGGTAAAGCCATATCTGCAACAGCCTTCAGAAAAATTTTTAAAACTGATTGAGGAAAATATAGATTTAATACATGCAATAAAGCTTCACCCATATCATTCCAATATATCGCCAGTAGATAAAAGAGTTATTCCATATTTGGAGATTGCAAGCAAATATAAGCTGGCAGTTGTATCTCACACAGGCGGCTGTGAGGCGGCTGCACCTATACATATGCTGGAGGCAGCAAGGCTTTTTCCGAATATTCCCTTTGTAATGGCACATATGGGCTTAGGCAGTGATAATGAGGAGGCTATTTCTTTATTAGGCAAGGCAGACAATTTATATGGGGATACAGCATGGGTAAGTATGGCAAGCACCATAAAGGCTATAGAAAAATATGGTATTTCAAAAATGATGTTTGGAAGTGATGCTCCTATAGATGGGCTGGATACCTATTTGTGTAACAAGGAGGGGGAAAGGTCAATTTATCAGGATTATTTTAATATAATTGAAGAAAAAATTGGAAGGACTGCATATGAGTGTTTAATGTACAAAAATGCAATGAAGGTATATAACATTAAGTTATAAAAGTATATAAGTGATTAAGTTTAAACAGGCAAAAAGTAAAACTTGTTAAATGTAGAAATTTGTCGTATACTCATTAAGTTAGTGTTGAGGTTAATGTGAAAGATAAAATGACCAAAGGAGGGCTATATGGCCGATACAATTTCAAGAATAAACGAAACAGTTAACAGTGTTGTCTGGGGAGTTCCAGCACTTATTTTGCTTGTTGGAACAGGTGTACTTATGACAATTCTCACAAAGGGATTTCAGTTTACACATTTAGGATATACCTTTAAGGAAACGATAGGCAGTTTATTTAAAAAGAAGGATATTCTTAAAAATAAGGACCCAAGATCTATTTCACAGTTTCAGGCATTATGTACAGCCTTATCTGCTACCATAGGAACAGGAAATATTGCTGGTATTGCATATGCTATTACAATGGGTGGAACAGGCTCAGTATTTTGGATGTGGGTTGCGGCTATTTTTGGAATGATGACAAATTATTCTGAAAATGTTTTAGGTATATATTTTAGAAGAAGAAACTCTAAGGGCGAATGGAGTGGAGGAGCTATGTATTACCTGCATGATGGTGTAGGTGATAAAAAAGGCTTAAAGAAAATAGGCAAGGTGCTTGCTATTCTTTTCTCTATATTTGCTATATTTGCTTCATTTGGAATTGGAAATATGGGACAGGTTGCTTCTATTAGAGAAAGTGTTTTAAATGTTTTTGATTTTACAGGAAATGTAAATACAAATGCACTTATAATAGGTGTAATTGTAGCAGTAGTAGCTGCTTTAGTTATTATCGGCGGACTTTCAAGAATTGCAAAAGCGAATGAAAAGATTGTACCATTTATGGCTGGATTTTATATTGCAGGTGCATTAGTTATTATTGGTATGAATTACGATATGATAGTACCAGCATTTGCTTCAATATTTAGAAATGCCTTTACCTTTAAGGCAGTAGGCGGTGGTGTAGGTGGTGCTTTAATTAAGCAGGCAATTACCTGGGGCTTTAAGCGTGGTGTGTTTTCAAATGAAGCAGGACTTGGCTCATCAGTTATGGTTCATTCAGCATCAAATGTTAAAGAACCTGTTACACAGGGCTTATGGGGTATTTTTGAAGTGTTTTTTGATACAATTATTGTATGTACTTTAACAGCACTTTTAATTCTTACAACAGGTATTGTTGACTTAGATACAGGAGCAGCACTTAGTGGCGCTACAAAGCTTGGACTTGCTACGGAAGCCTTTACTAAGTCGATGGGAACAGCAGGTGGAATTTTTATTGCCATAGCAGTTACATTATTTGCTTTTTCAACTATACTTGGTTGGAGCTATTATGGAACAAAGGCCTGGGAATATTTATTCGGAACAAAGGCAACTATGATATATAAGGTTATTTTTATTATAATACTTGTTGTGGGTTCAGTATTGCAGGCAGATTTAGTTATTGACTTATCAGATACATTTAATGGTCTTATGGCAATACCAAACCTTATTGGTGTGCTTACCTTGTCAGGAACCGTTGTTGCCATAACAAATAACTATAAGCAAAGAAAATTCAAAGGCAATCTTGATGTAAAGCCGATGCTTTCCTACTTTCCACATATTCAAAAGGAGCAGGAGAAAGCATTAGCCGAAGAAGAGGAGCTGATTGAAGAGTACGAGGCTGAGGAATTGGAAGCTGAGCTTGAGGCAAAGGAAGCTAAAAAGAAAAACAAAAAGAAGAATAAATAAAAATAAGTAAGAATTTTACAAAATAAGTACATAAATAAAAATTTATATATGTCAAATTTTGCGATATGATAAAATTATATTGACAAAAGATGTATAAATAAATAGAATAAGGGGTATTGAAAAGTGAATAATCCTATTAGTTTTATGGTCAGATAATATCTGTTTAAAGGAACATGGTGAAAGGCCAGACTGTTAATCCCAGCCGTAATGAGGACGAATAGGTCAATATGCCACTGGAGTTTATCCGGGAAGGCGACCTTATTAGGACGAATCAGAGTCGGAACACAATACATAAAACGGGACATAAGATTAAGTATCTTTAGGCAAAAAGATATTTATTTTTTGTGGCAAAAGCCCGACGAGCGACGCTCGTGCTTGCACGAGGCGGCATTAGGAGGGCGCAAGGATAGCGAGAAATTATAATTTCGAGCGGAGGCAAAAGCCCGACGAGCGACGCCTGTGCTTGCACAGGGCGGCATTAGGAGGGCGCGCTACATTCATCTTATTCAAAAAGTAGACGCAGGTCGTTAAAAGAAAAGGAGTCAAGATGAAAGAAAGAATGAAGAAAGCAATGTCATATGTTCTTGTAACATTACTTATTATGACATTATTACCAATGAATATATTTGCAGCAGATGATAGTCATGCAAATCAGATTCATATTGTAGTAGAAAATACTACCTACCCTGAGGCCGCCGAAGGATCAGGCTGGAGTGGAACATTAGTAGATAAGTGGGTAACCATAGATAATAGTAGTACATTGGTAACTGCTCTTCAGGACGCATTAGGTACCTTTGATAGCGAAATAGTTACTTCATCATATGGTGGTCTTTATATTAAGAGTATTAATGGCTTAATAGAAGGAGCCGGAGCAGCATATGCAGGCTGGATGTTCTCTGTTAATGAAACTATGGCAGATAATGGAATTTCATATTACACAGTTGCAGATAGCACACTTGTAGCAGGTGATGAAATTAAATTTATGTATTCTTTAAATGGTGGTGCAGATCTAGGTGCTGACTATAGTGCAACTACATCTGCAGGACTTGAAGCACTTTCTTTTAGTGAGGGCGTATTATCGCCAGCATTTAGTAATGCTACAAAAGATTATACATTAACAGTATCAGATACAACAGATTTATATGTATTAGCTAAGGTAAAAAATATTGCTGAAAAATTAGTTGTTAAGGTAAATGATACAGAATGCAGAACATCACAGAAGGTTAGTGTTTCAGACGGAAGTAAAATAGAAATCATAACACAGCAGACTGTATGGGCTCCTGATTATTCATCTTCAACTATTGAGGAAGCAAAATATACAATTACTGTAAAGAAAGCATCAACAGTTGCAGTAAGCGATATGTATAGCGATATTGTAAATGTTGTTTCAGAAGGCTTAACAGATGACAAGCTTGTTTTTGGCAATGAGTGGAATATTATGACAGCAGCCAGAGCAGGAAAGTTAAGCAAGGCTGATGCAAAAAAATATTATGAAAGTCTTGTAAATAAATTAGCAGAGGTAGATGGTGATTTAATAGAAACAAATAGACCAACTACAAATGCAAGAGTTATTCTTGCTTTATCAGCTGTGGGAATAGATGCTACAGATGTGGACGGTCACAATTTATTAACACCTCTTGCAAACCTTGATTTAATTAAAAACCAGGGAATAAATGCTGCGGCATATGCTTTATTAGCAATTAATTCAGGCAGATACGAAATTCCGGCTGTTGAAGCTGGAGTAACACAGGCTACAGTAGAAAATATTATTGATTATATATTAGAAAAAGAAATTGCAGCAGGTGGTTGGGATTGGTTTACTACTAATCCAGATGTAGATTTGACTGCTATGGTTTTACAGGCATTAGCACCATATAGAAGCAATGCACAGGTAAATGCAGCTGTTGAAAGAGGCTTAACAGTTCTATCTATGCTGCAAAATCCAGATGGAAGCTATGCAAGCTGGGGTACTACTAACTCATGCAGTATTGCACAGGTTATAGTAGCACTTACTGAATTGAATATTAATCCAAATACTGATGCAAGATTTATAAAGAATGGCTATACTGCTGTACAGGCTTTAGCAGATTATTATGTACAGGGTGCTGGTTTTGCATATTCTTATGGTGGAAATGCACAGGCAGCAGCTACTCAGCAGGCATCATATGCTTTAGTTGCAAATGACAGAATGTTAAACGGCAAGAACAGCTTGTACGATATGCACGACGCATTTGAAGCTAATAATAACGATGACGGTAGCAACAATAATAACAATAATAACAATAATAACAATAATGATAATAATGATAATAATGGAAACAATAAGGCACCACAAACACTTGATATGACAAATACTATCCCAGTTGTAATGCTGCTTATGATTTCTGGAATGATAGTTGTATTGTATACAGGAAAGAAATTTAAAAATGAGAAATAGAAGTAAAAATATAATATCTGGGGTTAGTATAGTAATGGCTGTTTTAATAACAGCCATTATTGTTATATTAATAAGTGTATTAAGTAAAAATGGCAAAGATGAAGGGGCAATAACTCAGGTTAAAGATAGTAAAAATCAAGTGGAAAGCACCTTGGATAGTACCTTAGATGCAAATATATCGACAAGTAAAGCTGATGAAACTATAGCTGCAAATGGTGACGAGAACGGCAGCTCATTAATAGATAATAGAAATCCTGATAATAATACACAAAGCAATTCCCCAAATAACACACAAGTCAGTAAGCAAACAACTGCACAGGCAACTACGCAAACAACTGCACAGGCAACTACGCAAATTGCGCCACAAACAACTACATCTAAGACCACCAGTGCTTATAATCCTAGTGTAAATACAACAACAGCTAAGGAAAATACTACTGGAAATCGGAAAAGCTTTAAATGTTACATAGGAATATATTGTAAAACTATATTAAATAATATGGATAATTTGAAGTCCTCAAAAAAACAGTATGTACCAGCAAATGGAGTTATTCTTGAAAAGCTGGAGGTTACAGTATATGAAAATGAAACAGTTTTTGATGTTTTGAAAAGAGTTTGTAAACAAAAAGGTATTCAAATGGAGTATACCGGTGGAACGGTTTTTCAGACAGCTTATGTAAAAGGTATTAATAATTTATATGAGTTTGATTGTGGAAGGTTGTCAGGGTGGAAGTATTGTGTAAATGGAGAATATCCATCCTTTGGCTGCGACCAGTATGTGTTGAAAAGTAATGATGTAATTGAATGGAATTATACTTGTACGATGGATGATTTGTAGGAAAAAAGTAAGCTTATATGTAAGTTTTAGGTAAATCCGTTTTTGCTAATTCGGACTAAAAAAGGCTACTTATAGAATAGATAAGATAAATTTAAGCTATTTTTGTAGTAAAATTATAAATATATTTGATGACGAAATATTGTCAGGAAAAAGAAAGGAAAATTAAGATGAAAGAGTATGTATATATGAGTAAAAAAATTAAAACAATAATTGCATTATTTTGTATATGCCTGCTTTTTTGTACAAGTATTAGTATACAGGTAAAGGGTGCCGAGGTAGATTTAGAAGCTGTAGTTAACGAGGCTTATGCTTTTATTAAGGATACCTATGCAAATGGCAGTAGTAATTTTATAACTGCTGAAACTGCAAAGGGGGCAGGAACATCTACAATGGACTGGCTGGTTATTGCTTTGTCAAGACTTGGAATGAAGGATGATTATTCCTTGTATTTGGAAAAGCTTACAGATTATGTTACTACTAAATATAAAGAGGAGGGTGGGTTAAGTAATGTTAAGGCTACAGAATACCATAGAATAGCGTTAGCTATTTTAGCCTGCAATGGAAATCCTAGGTGTGTAGGTGAAGATAAAATTGATTTAATAAAGGATGGTGTTTATGACAGAAACAAAGTGGCACCATTAGACACTCAGGGAATTAATGGAGAAATATGGGCACTCATAGCAGTAGATGCTGGAAATTATCAAATTCCAGAGGAAGCTTATTATACAAGAGATAAAATTATTAGCAGTATTATCTCAAAGCAAAGGGCAGACGGCAGCTTTGGTTTAATAGAGGGTAAAACAGATGCAGACATAACAGCAATGGCTGTAACCGCACTTTCCACCTATTATGATAGTGATAAAACATATGACATTGAGGATAAGAATACAAAGGAAGTAAGAAAGATAAAGGTTAAGGCTGTAGTAGACAAGGCCTTAGAGGCTTTATCAAATTTACAGCTGGCTTTGGGTGATTATGCGTCAGAGGATATAGCAAACGCTTCCTCTACAAGTCAGGTAATAATTGCACTTACTTCATTAAATATAGATATTTTAAAGGCTGACGGTTTTATAAAAGAGGGTAATAATCTATTAGACGGATTAATGAAATACAAAATGGATAATGGCAGCTTTTATAGAAAAAATGGTAATGAGAATTTGTCAGATATAATTGAAACTGAACAGGCTCTGTTGGCAGTAGGGGCTATAGTAAGACAAGGTGAAAACAAAGGCAGACTATATGACTTTAGCAGCGAATTAGTTAAAAATACAGAAGACACTAAAACAGAAGACAATAATATAATTATATATGGTTGCCTCGCCGGAATTGTTATATTATTTATAATAAGCACAGTAGTTTTTGCTAAAAGGAAAAAGTCTATTCAGGAGAATTAATATGAAAAAGTTTATTACAAAGCCTAAAGTAATAATAACAATTTGTATTGTTGCCATATTGGCTGTAATTGTAAGCAATATAAAAATACAGTCTGTAGATGAATATTATATGGAACATGCCACAGATATTAGTGAAGACTCTGAAACCGTCTATTTAACAATATTATGTGATACAGTTTTTGATAATATGGATAAATTAAACGATAATTTAGAACAGTACATTCCAAAGGACGGAGTAATACTAGAAAGAACAGAATATGTGCTAAGACAGGGAGATACTGTATTTGATGTATTGCAAAGGGCTACAAGTCTTAATAAAATTCAAATGGAATATCAGGGAGCAGACAGCAATACTTATGGTACAGCTTATGTAGAGGGAATTAATTATCTATATGAATTTTCCTGTGGTAATTTATCTGGATGGATGTATATGGTAAACGGGGAATTTGCCCAGTATGGGTGTTCAAATTATATATTAAAAGCTGGTGATGATATAAAGTGGGTTTATACCTGCGATTTAGGTGAAGATGTAAAAAAATATCAGGAGGATAAAAATGAAGGCAAATAATATGTTTTCCTTATATCATCCTATAGGTTTATTTATATACTTAATTTCAGTAATTGTAATTACAATGTTTACTATAAATCCAATTATGCTTTCCATAGCACTTGTAGGTGGAATTTTGTATATACTTACTGTAACCAATATAAAAAGCTTTTTAAAGGGTATTATATATGAAATTCCATTTTTTATATTAATAGTTATTACAAATCCACTATTTTCCCATAATGGAGTAACTCCACTATTTTTTTTGAATGGAAATCCTATTACCTTAGAAGCAATACTATATGGCTTAGATATAGGAATAATGATTTTAGCAGTAATATATTGGTGTAAGACCTACAATTTAGTTTTTAGTGATGAAAAATTTATTTACTTATTTGGTAAAATCATTCCAAAGCTGTCTTTAGTATTATCTATGGCATTAAAATATATTCCTTTATTAAAAAAGCAGTATAGGAAAATGAGCGATGCCAGAAAATATATGGGTTATTGTAATTCTGAGGATTTTTTTGCTAAGGTAAAAAATAAACTGACAGTATTCAGTATGTTAATTACCTGGAGCTTTGAAACCTCGTTAGATACAGCTATGTCAATGAAAATTAAAGGATATGGACTAAAGGGAAGAACTCACTTTCATAATTTCAGATTTGGATATAGAGATAGTATACTTTTGATTTTAACAATTATTATAGATGTAATAGTGTTTTGGGGAATGACAAACAAAATTACACAGTTTTATTTTTATCCTAGTATAGCTGAAGGAGAACTTAATCTGTTCTCTGTAGGTGTTTATGGTGCATTTGGTATACTTGCGTTTATACCTTCATTTATTGAAATCAAGGAGAAAGTTAAATGGAAATATTATGTGGAGAGGATTTGAGCTTTAAATACCTGGAGGGTGAAAAAGATGCAATTTCTAGGCTTAATTTTACAATAAATAAAGGGGAATTTGTAGTGATAATGGGAGAAAGTGGCTGTGGGAAAAGCACATTACTTAAAATGATTAAAAGTGAGCTTTTACCGGCAGGACAGGAAAGCGGAAGACTTTTATATAAAGGACAGGAAATAGAAGAAGTAGAGGAGCGGACAAAGGTGTCTGAAATTGGCTTTGTAATGCAAAATGTTGATGCACAAATAGTTACAGACAGAGTTTATCACGAACTAGCCTTTGTATTAGAAAGTCTTTCCTACAAAACAGAAGAAATCAGATTAAAGGTAGGGGAAATGGCGAGTTATTTTGGTATAGAGGATTTATTTAGAAAAAAAACTAATGAGCTTTCTGGTGGGGAAAAGCAATTAGTTAATTTAGCTTCAGTTATGGTTACAGGACCGGAGCTATTACTTCTCGATGAGCCAACCTCAAAGCTGGACCCTATTGCTGCAAGTGAATTTATTTCTACTTTACATAAAATAAATGTAGAGTTAGGCACAACAATAGTATTAGTAGAGCATCGCTTAGAAGAAGTTTTTTCTATTGCTGACAGGGTAATGCTAATGGAGGAGGGAAAACTGTTAGCCTTTGACAAACCAAGACAGGTAGGCAAATTTTTAGTCAATCACAAGATGATTGCAGGAGCACCAAAGGCTGTGGTATTGTATAAGGAAATGCCGATACCTGAAGTGAATTGTCCTTTAAATGTAAAAGAGGGAAAGGAATACATAAGAGATAATTTTTCAAATACAAAGAATATATTTGAGCCAGAGGTATTTAGTATTAAAAACAAGTTAGGGCAAAAGAAGAAAAGTAATATTGAAACAAAAAATAAAGAGATTAGTGTAAGTGATGCAAAAATAACAAAAAACACGAGTAATGTAAGTAATAAAGATAAAGCATATAACAAAGGAAATGTAAGTGGGGAGAAAATATTGGAATTAAAGGATATTTGGTTTAGATATGAAAAAGAGGAAAGGGATGTGCTTAGAGGTGTAAATTTATCAGTAGCTAAGGGCGAGGTATTTTCCCTTTTAGGTGGTAATGGAGCTGGAAAAAGCACACTTTTTTCTGCTATTTGTGGACTTCAAAAACCCTATAGAGGCAAGGTGTTAATAGATAAGTTAAATATTAGAAAATATAAGGATAAGGATTTTTATGGCAAGAAAATATGTATGCTGCCACAGGAGCCTATAAATGTATTCTTTAAAACACAGGTATATGAGGACTATATTGATGTTTTAGATAGCAGCCTTTCCTTAGAAGAAAAGGAAAGCAAAATAAAAAAGGCAGCAGATACCTTGAAAATAGAAGGATTAATGAAGAAACACCCATATGATTTAAGTGGTGGAGAACTGCAAAAGTGTGCCATAGGCAAGATTTTGCTCCTTGAGCCGGAAATAATATTATTGGACGAGCCTACAAAGGGCATTGATGGTTGTGGTAAAGAGGAGTTGGTAAAAATCATACATCAGCTAAAGGAAAAAAAGGTAACAGTTGTAACAGTAACCCATGATGTTGAATTTGCAGCAGATATATCCGACAGATGTGGAATGTTATTTGACGGAGAAATACTGGCAGTGGAAACACCACATAACTTCTTTGGAAAAAATAATTTTTATACAACAGCAGTAAATCGTATGTCAAAAGATATATATGATAATGTAATAAAACTAGAGGAATTAGTATGGATGATAAAAGAAAATATGTAAAATATATAGTTTGTTTAATTATAATTCCTATGATACTTATAATAGGATATAAAGCTTTTGGAGAAAAAAGGTATGCTTTTATAACAATGGCAATAGCAGTATGCTCAGTTATTCCCTTTGCATTACGCTTTGAAAACAAAAAAGGCTCTACGGAAAGAATGGTTATTTTATCAGTAATGATTGCTTTGTGTGTAGTATTAAGATACTGTTTTTCAATGCTTCCACATTTTAAGCCCGTAACAGCCTTAGTGGTTATTACAGGAATATATATGGGAGGAGAAACAGGCTTTTTATGTGGTGCATTTTCAGCAGTACTTTCAAATTTTATATTTGGGCAGGGCCCGTGGACACCTTTTCAAATGTTTGCCTGGGGGATGACAGGACTGGTAGCCGGTATAGTTTCAAAATATCTTAAAAAGAGCAGGGTATGGTTAGGTATATATGGTGCAGCTAGTGGAATAATGTATTCCTTGATTATGGATATATGGACAGCTATGTGGCAGGAGGGAGTATTTAATATAAAAAGATATATTGCCTGCGTGGTTACAAGCCTGCCGGTTATGGCGATATATATAGTTTCAAATATTATATTTCTTTGGTTAATGGCAAAACCTATAGGAGAAAAAATAGAGAGAGTAAAGAAAAAAATGAATATGAATTAAAAATGGACTGTCGCACTAAGAAATTAGTGCAGCAGCCCATTTTTGTAAAACTCTTGTTTACAAAGGAGATATAAAAAAATACCAAAAAACTTATTTAAGAACTTTTTCGATAGAAGCTAAAATCTGTTCTGGCTCAAATGGCTTCGCAATAAAGTCATCAGCACCATATTTAACAGCTTCAACCATTTTGCTGCTCTGTCCGGCAGCAGTAACCATAATAACCTTGATTTCAGGGTATCTGGTCTTTATAATCTGTAAAGCTTCAATACCATCAAGTACAGGCATTGTAATATCCAGAGTAACTATCTCAGGCTTAAATTCTTTGCATTTTTTAAAACCATCATCACCATTTACAGCTTCGCCTAAAACAGTATGACCAGCTTCTTCTAAAATACCACGAAGAACCTTTCTTGATGTTCGTGAATCATCAACAATTAATATCGATGCCATAGCAATCCTCCTAATTTATTTTATAGTCATTATCAACTACAGCAACCAAGTCAACTGGCTTTCCGGCAATAGTCATTGGTAACTTGTAGACTATATCTGAAGCAACCGAACCATTATCAAAGAACAGAGGTGGTTCCATATCAATTTCAATATTTTCTTTGCTTAGTGCAGACGCATATAAACCATTAATACAATTAATAAATTCGCAAACTGAATCAAAGGAGTCTGCATCAATCGCTGTAAATTCTTCCTTTGCGAAAGGATTTGCGATTGATAAAAGTGAAGTATCATTACCGGCAAAGCCTAATAGAATTGAATGGTCACCTTTTACAGACTGGGTTGCAATGTGCTCAAAGGATAAGAATCCAACCTTTTCTAAACTTTCAAAAGTAACCTCTGTTGAAATGAAACGGATAATATTTCTGATAGCAAGACCGATAAGTCTGTTTGCAAGCTCATTTTCTGATTTTACAAATACAGAAATAATATTATCTACATCGTTGCTCTTAAGCAATGAAAAATCCTTATCAGATATGTTCTTAGCCTCTTTAAAGGAAATGATAGAAGCTTCGATTTCTTCCATGCTAAGGTAGCCACCCTCTGTGATAGCTGAAACAAGCTGCATATAAGCATTGCCCTGCAAGCTAAGCAGGTGAGATACCTGTTCATTTGTCAAATAACCTTTCTCAACAGCAATATCACCGAAACGCTTATCCATTGCTGCCTGTAATCTGTTGATTTCCTCAGACTGTTTTTCAGTAAGCAGTTTTTCTGAAACCGCAATAAGTCCTAATTTTACTCTTGTAGTTTTCATTGTGTCTTTAATTTTAGAAAAATCATCATTTGATATTTTTCCTGCTTCTACAAGAAACTTTCCAAAAAATTCTTCAAACATAAAGAATCCCCTTTCACTGTATAATATAAACACGAATTGTTTAGGAAGATTATACTACAAAAACAAACAAATATCCATATATTTTAGAAAAATGTGAAAAATAAAAAATATAATTGTTATTTGCTTTCAAAATTGATATAATACCCATATATATTTAGTGATACAAACGAGGTCAGAATGAATTTAAATATCTATTTTCAGGTATGTGGGGTGGTTATTCTTGTATTGATAATGGTCATGTTTTCAAAAAAATCAGTGTTGGATATTCCATCATTTACAGCATATAGAAATCTACTGATAAGTGTTTTTGTGTGCGTATGTCTGGATATTGAGTCAATATTTGCGTTAAATATGGCAGACTATGAGAAAAGTATATTTACAGCAGTGGTTTGCAGACTATATTTAATTTCAATGTCCATAGTAGCATATTTCATATTGAAGTACACTATATGTCAGATGGAAAATCAGATAAAACATATAAAGCTGACATTGTGGATAGTCAGGATAATTATTGTGGTTTATATGCTTCTAAGTTTGTTTATGCCAGTGTTATACCATGTTGAAAGAAATGGAATATATACATATGGTGCATATGTAATCCTTACATATTTTGTTGCTGTTTTAATAGTGGCAATATGTATTGTTTATTTAGTATCACTTTGGCGGCATATGAAAAGTGAGAAGAGCCGTTCTGTTACATTTGTGCTGTTTTGCTTGTGTATGGCAACAGCTATTCAGTTTTTTAACAATGAGCTTTTATTAATAAGCTTTTCGTTGTCAGTAGCAATGATGTATATGTACATATATTTGGAAAATCCTAATGATTACATAGACAAAGTAAGTGGTATTTTTAATTTAGATGCGGCTGATATATTTTTAAATAATAAGTTAGAAAAAAATGATCATATAAATTTTATTACAATAGAAATAACCGGGATTAAATTTATTAATGAAACCTTTGGCTCAGAGTCAGGTAATGAGCTTCTAAAAACAGTAGGACAGTTTTTAGCCTCTATTAATGATACCTTTGCTTTTCGTATGAGTGGAGCAGTGTTTTCTGTAGCGTTTTTTGGGTCAGAGAAAAAATTCAACCAGATTGTTAATACCATAGAGCAAAGATTTAAGGAAAACTACAGTATTTTAGATATTGATACAGTGCTTCCGGTACGATATTGTATATTCAAGTACAACAATATTGAGCTGAGCATACCTGAAAGAATAGAGCTTATCAGGTATTTTATGAACGATAAGGAAATAAAAGAAACCGACGGAAAAATCATTATAGACGAGCCGGCAATACAAGAAAGGTTCAATAAACAAAAAATTGAAAAAGCTTTAAATGATGCTATAAACAACGGAGAGGTAATAGTAAATTATCAGCCTATTTACAACAATAAATTGGACAAATTTACAAGTGCAGAAGCACTTATGAGAATAAAGGATAAGGATGGAAAGTTTATTCCACCAGATATATTTATTCCTATAGCTGAAAAAAATGGACTTATTACAAAGCTGGGGATGAATCTTTTTGAGCAGGTATGTGAGTTAATACAAAAAAATGATTTACAAAATACCAGCTTGGAATACATAGAGGTTAATTTGTCAGTTATACAATGTATGCAGCAGGATTTGGCAGATAAGCTGTTAATGACTATGAAAAAGTATGATGTTTCGCCGTCCTTCATCAATTTTGAAATAACAGAAACGGCTGCTAGTAATTCCGAAAGTACCTTGCTCAGCAATATGAAAAAACTGATGGGAGAAAATTCATCATTTTCATTGGATGATTACGGTTCGGGATATTCAAATATAAACTATGTTTTAGATTTACCTATTTCATTAATAAAATATGATAAGAATATGATTTGGTCATATTTTGATAATGAAAAAGGAAGAGTAATCTTAAATTATACAGTAAATATGACTAAGGAGCTTAATTTAAAATCACTAGCTGAGGGTGTGGAAACTAAGGAACAGTACGAACAGATAAAACAACTGGGTATAGAATATACTCAAGGTTTTTACTTTTCAAAGCCCTTACCTTCGGACGAATTTGTAAAGAAAATAAAGGAAAAGTAACAGAGCAAGAAAGTGTGCAAATATGATAAAAGGAATAGATACAGTAATAATAGATATTTATTTAAGCTTATATAAGAGCGTAAGCAAAAAAAGTAGAAATGTAATAGCTATAAGTCAGTATAACTCACTTGATGTAGACGGTGATGAAGCTGTGAGCCTGATAGAAAAGAAATACAATCCGATTGACGGCAAGGTCAATGTATATTACCACCAGTTTGAAACAACAGGAGTAAGTGACCCCTATGAGCCTTTCTTACAGTTTATTGTACAACAGATAAAAGTACAAAAAATTGATGTTGAAGAGCTGCTGCAGGTTTGTCAGGTTTTACCGGTACAAAGAGATATGTTTAGAAGCTACTTCAGACAGGGGGTATTTATCAGGCAGGAAATGATTATATATAATGAATACAAATATGAGCTTGAGGCCATAAACAATTCAATATTTCTTATGCTTAAATATATAACAAAAAGAAAACCTACACTATTTATTTTCAACAAATTCCAGTTTGCAATGGATACTACTGTAAATCTATTAAACAGGCTGGTCAGGGATGGCTACAAGGAAATGGGTTTTCTTTTAAGCTATGATAATACATATGATGTGGCACCATACATGAAAGAAGACTGGGAGCAGTTTTTAAATATCCTTAAAGAATATGACCTTATAATCGAATGGCAAAATGAATACTTTGATAAAGATAAATATGAGGTATTTTGTGAGGATGCAGACAAAATTCCGGAGTATTATAAAAAAATTTCAAACTTAAAGGAAACCTTGTCCTTTAGACAGGCATTCTATTATATAGAAAAAATACATAATATGATAATAAGAGAAGGGGAAAATATTGATATTAGAATTAAATACGGCATATATGGTCTGGCTACAGTTGCTTCAATTTATGCAGATAAGATAGCTAATGCTGTGCTGTTTTGTAATGAAATTAAGCAGCTTGAAAATAGTCCTGGCTGTACTGATGAGTTAAAAATGAAAATTGATTTTTTTAGTAATTATTTATTAGCTTATACACAGATGTACAATGAGCATGAAGCAGATGCAAATATATCAGCAAAAAGAAGTATTGAAATTGCTAAAAAGATAGGTAACGATAGAGCAGTATTTGTTGCTGAACTTATAGAGCATATGTCCAGATTTTCCGGCTGGAAGGATGATGTTTGGTTTGGAGAGTGTAATGAACAGGTTGATGAAGGATTAGTGGCAAAGGCTGAAAAGTATGGCTTTATAAATCATTTGGCACACATTTTAGTATATGCCTTTGACAATGATATTGCTTTGTATAAGCAGGTAGAGGGGCTGGAAAAAAGAATATATCATTGGAAAAAAGGCATAGATTTAGCTAAAAGAATACATAATTTTAAGTTTATGTTAGATGGCTGCAAAAAAGCAATTATGTTAGCCTCCACCAGCGGGTATTATGAGGTTAGTGATTATATATATGTGAATTATTCAACACCTGTTGTTTTAAGAACTAATGATATTTTTGAACAGGCAAATATTTATAACGGTCTAGGCTTTAATAAAAGTATGGAGGGGAGCTTCAGACTTGCCAATGATTATTTCAATAAAGCACTGGGCTTATTCATTAAGGATGAAAAATATGATTATATAGCAGAAACCTTTTACAATATGTCTATTAATTGTGTAATGGCAAATGATTTTATAAATGGTGAGGAGTTTGTATCTGCTGTTATTAAAATACTAGACAAATTAAAAATTAGTATGATAAGAGTGTGCCATTTATCAAAGCTATATGGTATTAAAGCTGTCTGTGCATTAATGAATGGCAATATGTATACAGCCAAAAATTACATAGAAAAGGAAAGGGAGTATTTATTAAATGTCCTTGAGATAGATGTAGATGACCCATATATGAAGTATTGGAGGGATGATTTATTCCTATACAATTACGCAAGCCTTTGTATAGAAATAAAAAGGGGCAATATAGAAAATGGAAAAAAATTCTGGGATAGAGCAATTAAGTTATCAGTCAATAGGAGCAGTACTTTTGAAGTATTACTTTTTGATTGCACAACTATTGAAGAATTTGCTGAGGGGTTTGAAAAAAATAAAAGTGAAAAAAGAAAAAACTTCCTATCTATGAAGAATTATAAAATTGAAGATATTGTAGAAACTATCAATAATATTTCTGTAAAAATAGAAAATGAAGCAATGAGCAATGATTTAGAGTTTATTGAATCCTGGAAGGATTTATTAAAACATCTGGGTACAAATACCTTCCTGCTTGTTGAAAATGCAGCTAATTCACTTAAAAATACTTACAATGTAACAAACTTTATTGTTATTCAGTATTCAGGTAATGAGCCTGCTGTTTTGTATAATGATGCCCATATATATATGGACAGAGAAAGAATGAGCAATATTACCGAGTATTTTGAGAAAAATCAAAGTGCCTTGTATACCTCAAAGTTTGAAAGAGGCTATGAATATCATAAGGGCATTTTAGATTTATTTGAAGGTGATACTATAGCATCCTTTTATGCAGTACCATTTTTTGATAAGGGAAAGCTGGATTTTATAGTTGTTACATATTCAAGAATAAGAAATACCTGGAACAGACAGGGCAACAGACTTAAAATTTATGAAAACAACTTGAAATTCTATAATATTGTCTTTCAGGAGCTGGTAGATGCTATCCATAGAATAAATGACAAAATAGAAATAGAAAACAAAGCTGTGCTGGAAACCGTCAACAAAAAGCTTAGGGATATGGCAAATATTGACAGACTTACAGGTTTATACAACAGACAGGGCTTATATTATAAAATTGATGAGTTTGTACAAAAGGGCGTTAAAGATATTTGCGTAGCCTATATAGACTTAGATAATTTCAAATATTATAATGATAGCTTTGGTCACGACATAGGTGATATTGTTCTGGAAAAAGTAGCGGTAGCTCTTAAGAATATTTGTACTGAAAATGATGTTGCTGTAAGATATGGTGGTGATGAGTTTTTAATCTTGTTTAATACTGATGATTGCTATGAGGCAGCCAGAAGAGTGAATAAACTTTATAATGAATTTAAAAATAATAATTATTACATTAACAATATATCTGAGGTCTTAAAAAAGACAGCAGAAATACCTGAAAAAAATAGAATATCTTGTTCTATCGGAGTGGCAAAGGTATGTGGAAATAATATAAAAGAGGATATTAGCAAGGCTGTTACAAATGCTGACAAAACCCTTTATTATATTAAAAGGACTACAAAGGGTGCCTGCAAGGTTTGGGATGATATTAAGGAAATCGTATAGTTATTGACAAAAAGCATTTTTATGCTAATATATAGTAAGACATTAAAGAGAGATATTATATCACTCAAAAAATGGAAAAAAGACAAAAAATTAGAAGATGTCGAGGTGTATTTTGTTATGAGAAAGATGGTTCTTTCAGTATTAGTTGGCAATACATCAGGTGTTTTAAACAGAGTTGCAGGTCTTTTCAGCAGACGAGGCTACAACATTGACAGCTTGACAGTTGGAGAAACAGAAAATCCAGCATTTTCGAGAATGACAATAGTTGTACATGGTGAAGATGAAATTCTTGAGCAGATAGAAAAGCAGATTTCCAAGCTCGTTGATGTTAAGGAGATTACAGAACTTAAGGATGGTTCGTCTGTCTGCAGAGAGCTTATTCTTGTAAAGGTTGCTGCAAATGCTGAACATAGACAACAGATTATTGCTATAGCAGATGTATTTAGAGCAAAGATTGTAGATGTGGCACCGGAGTCACTTATGGTAGAGCTTACTGGAAATCAGGCAAAGCTTGACGCATTTATAGGTTTGCTAGGCGGTTTCAAGATATTAGAGCTTGTTAGAACAGGTATAACTGGTCTTACAAGAGGCATTGAGGACTAATTAGTTAGTTTATATGTCGTTATGCCATGTACATAAGCACATAGTGTATACGCATTATATAAAACATTTTAAAAAAATGGAGGAAATAAAAATGGCAAAGATATTTTACCAAGAAGATTGTAACTTATCATTATTAGAGGGAAAGACTATCGCTATTATCGGCTACGGTAGCCAGGGCCATGCTCATGCTTTAAATGCAAAGGAGTCAGGTTGCAATGTTATAATTGGTTTATATGAAGGCAGCAAGTCATGGGACAAAGCAGTAGCACAGGGATTTGAAGTATATACAGCTGCAGAGGCTGCAAAGAAAGCTGACATCATTATGATTCTTATTAATGATGAAAAGCAGGCTCAGTTATATAAAGAATCAATCGAGCCAAACCTTGAAGCAGGAAATATGCTTATGTTCGCACATGGTTTCAATATTCATTTCGGACAGATTGTTCCACCAAAGAATGTTGATGTAACTATGATAGCTCCTAAGGGACCTGGTCATACAGTAAGAAGCGAGTATCAGGCAGGCAAGGGTGTTCCTTGTTTAATAGCTGTACATCAGGATGCAACAGGCAAGGCTCAGGATTTAGCTTTAGCATATGCCTTAGCAATCGGTGGAGCAAGAGCTGGTGTTCTTGAAACAACATTTAGAACAGAAACAGAAACAGACCTTTTTGGTGAGCAGGCAGTTCTTTGCGGTGGTGTTTGTGCACTTATGCAGGCAGGTTTTGAAACATTAGTAGAAGCTGGATATGATCCAAGAAATGCTTACTTTGAATGTATTCATGAAATGAAGCTTATTGTTGACCTTATTTATCAGTCAGGCTTTGCTGGAATGAGATATTCTATTTCAAATACAGCAGAATATGGTGACTATATTACAGGTCCTAAGCTTATTACAGAAGAAACAAAGAAGACTATGAAGAAAATCCTTAAGGATATTCAGGATGGTACATTTGCAAAAGACTTCTTATTAGATATGTCACCAGCAGGTGGTCAGGCTCACTTCAAGGCTATGAGAAAGTTAGCTTCTGAGCATCCATCAGAGATCATTGGTGAAGAAATCAGAAAGCTTTATAGCTGGAACAACGAAAACGAAAAGTTAATCAACAACTAATTATGTTGATAAAAGGAGTAAAGTGCCAGTGCATACTCCCTTTGTAATAAAAGAGCTGCCTATTGTCAGGCAGCTCTTCGTTTTATATATAAGGCAAGGATAACTATTCCTATATATGTGGCATTTAGAACAGAAATAGCAAGCATTTTATAGTTGAAAAAAAGATTTGGATTTTAGTAATAAATAGTTGAATTGGTGGGTATATTAAAGTATAATATAAGACATAAGAAATGTCCTGAAATGTTCGAGAGCCTGTATATTTTGAACCTACAATTTTAAAAAGGGATTCCTATATTATCTAATTGATGTCAGGCCTCTTTAAGTGGAAGGCAGATGTTAGCATTGCGGTTGCCCACCTAGCTTTGCTAGGACTCAAAAGGCAGGGACGGCATTTTGGGCATAATAAAATATTAAAGCAGCATATATATGCTGCTTTAATATTTTATCTACATATAGAGAAAATAATCTAATATGAATTAGGTTATTTTTATAGGATTATTATCATATTATTGAAAATATAGGACAAGAAAAAGGAAATAAAATGAAAGACAAAAAGAATATAATTTTACTTTTAATATGTGCAGTTTTGTGCGTAGGGCTTATTGCGTATGGAGTTATTTCAAACAAAGAAAGTAATCCAATGGACAATTATATAACCAGTGCTATAGTGGCGAAGGATATTTCATTAATATTTCATTCACAGGAAGAAATTGATAACGACAGCGAAACATATATGGACAAAAATGTTGATGAATGGTATGTGCCTTATGTTAATATGATGTATAAAGATGAGTTTTTTAATAAAAATGATATTAAACCAACACCAGCAGGTATAGGAGAATATTTTACCTATGGCAAATTAGACCAGTTATTTACTAATATGGGAGTAGGAGACAAGGAGCTTTTAGCCTATGTAAATAACAACAAAAGCAGTGGCAAAATAACATTATCTGCCTGGGGAGAAATGTATGAAACTATTATCAGCAAGCTGGACAAAAATAATAATGTTAAAAAGGTGCAGACAATTATAGTTGGAACACCTTCTAATGATGAAACTATAAGGGCTTGGAATACTAAAACCTCCACAGGAGAATATACATTTAGTGGATTAGCCTTAGACTATTATATAGATAAAGAGGTGGTAGCCTATGTAAGAGATGAACAGATGCTCATGGTTACAAAGGTTATCAGCAATGAGGTTACATATAATAATGCCTGGGTGATTACCATAGATGCTGGAAAAATCAAGGCATATATCGAAGGCGTTGTAAGAGAGTTTACGATTACCTCAAAAACCACTTCATATAGTAATGTAGTAGCTGATATAAAGGTAAAAAAGGGAAAACTGGATGATTTTACAATAAAAAAAGAGGTTGTATTAGGTAAGGTTTTATCGTCAAGCAATGAAGGTATTGAATTAGAAAAGTCAGGATATTATAAGCTTTCAAAAAATGCAAAAATTTATCAGACCTTTGGTAATTTAAGTATGTTAAAGGTAAGTGATATTTTAGTTGGCTACGATATTGGCCAGTATTTTATTGAAAATGGCGAAATTGTAGCCGTAGTAGTAGATAGAGATGTAGATGCAAAAAATATCAGAGTTTTAATTATGAATACAGGCTATAGCAGCATATACCACGATAATGTGAAATTTACGGCTGAAAATGGATTAATAGTTGAAGCTGAAAATAATACTATTGAAATAGCGCCTGATGAAGAATTTTCCTTAGATACAAATAGTAGTCTGTTACAAGAGGGCAGAGTTAAAATAAGTGCAAAGGGAATAGACGGCAAGGTTACAATTAATTCTATAAACAGGGGCTATGGAGCACCGGCATATAGAGGAGATATAGAGGCTAATATATATGACGGAAAAATAGTTATTGTTAATGAATTACCGGTAGAAAAATATTTGTTAAATGTAGTGCCTAGTGAAATGCCATATACCTACAACATTGAAGCTCTAAAGGCACAGGCTATTTGTGCCAGAAGCTACGCTTACAAGCAAATATTAGGCAATGGCTATAGCAGGTTTGGTGCCCATGTAGACGATAGCACCAATTATCAGGTTTATAATAATGCAAGTGAGCAGGAATCAACTACACAGGCCGTAGAGGAAACCTATGGAAAGGTAATTACATATAATGATGAAGTAATTACAGCATATTTCTTTTCTACTTCCTGTGGAAGTACAACTGATTCAGCAGTATGGGGCAGTGTAGTGCCATATACACAAAGTATTTTGCTTACGGCAGAAAATAACAAAATTGATTTGTCAAAGGAGGAAAATTTTGATTCTTTTATAAGAGTATCCTATGATTCCTTTGATAGTGAATATCCGTGGTATAGGTGGAATGTAGCTTTGTCCCTGGAGGAACTTACAAATGTTGTAAACAGCTATATTGGAAGCGTAAGCGAAAGCAGTTCACAGAATGTTTTTGTGCAGACAGGTGATAAGAAATTTAAAAACGAGTATGTTTCCAATATTGGAAATGTGAAAAAAATAGAAGCATTAAAGCGAGGCAAGGGTGGAGTTCTTGAGGAAATACTTATATATGGAAGTGATAAAAATGTAAAGATTACAAAGGAGCTTAACATTAGAAAGGTTTTAAATGTAAATGGATATACCATTAAAAGACTTAATGGACAGGATGTAGACAGCTTTGGTTTACTGCCTAGTGCCTATGCAATATTTGATCCGATTATTACTGACAATCTTATAACTGGCTACAATATTATTGGCGGTGGTTATGGCCATGGAGTAGGAATGAGCCAGAATGGTGCGAATTATTTAGGTAAAAATGGTAGTAATGTGGAAGAAATATTAAAGTTCTTTTATAAGGATATAGAAATAAAAAAGATGTATTAATAAAAGATAATTTAATGCTTTTTTATTTTGCTATCCAGAGCTTCAATCTCTTCGTGTAGATTTTCTCGCAGCTCATCCTTTGTATCATCCTTTATCTGACGGACAATTTGTTTTGCCATTTGGAAGTGTCTGCGGAAGTACACATTGATTTCTGCACCTAAAAATAATATATACATACAAAAGTAAAGCCATAGTAAAAGCAGGATGGCTGTAGTAAGTGGGCCATAAATAGAGGTATGGCCTGAGTAATAGTCAATGTATATAGAGTAGGCATATGAAAAAATTTCCCAGCCTAGTGCTGAAAAAAGAGCACCAGGAATATGGTCTACAAAACGAAAGTTTTTGTTTGGTACAAGCTTATAAAACAAAACGAAAATTATAGTAAGTATCAATGGTATATACAAGCCTCGGATTGAAATAAGAAATTCCATAGCATTATATAGAATTGGCTCATATTCTCTGAAAAATGATAATAGAGAATTGCCAAAAACAAGTATTACCAAGGATAATACAATTCCTACAATGAATATAATGGTGTATAAGGTAGCAACAAGTCTTAGGATGAAGTAATTGCGTTTATCATCAGTTTTATATATACAGTCAAAGCCCTTCATTAAGGAAAGAATGCCCTTTGAGGAAGCCCATAGTGAGGCAATGGCAGTAACCGATAACAGACCTATACCACCTTGAGCATATAGCTGTGTAATAATCTGGCTTGATATATTATGAAAGTTTGAAGGAACAATGGAATTAACAACTCCAATTAAAAAAGCTTCCGTAATAGGTGTATATTTTAGTAAGGATAAAATTAACATTATAAAAGGGAAAATAGTCATAATTAAAAAGAACGAGCTTTGCGCTGCAAAGGCACTAACATGGTCCTCGTTCAATTTGTTAAGAAAACCTTTAATTATATTGTAACACTTGTATATGAAATTCTGCTTGTTTAAATTCATATATAAAAGCTCCTTTGTAATAGGTCATTTTGATTTTGTATCAGTTTATTAAATTTATTAACCAGCTTATCTAAAAGTTGCAGACTAATATAATAGTAAAATATACATAGATTATAACACATTTTTTTTGTTTGATAATGTATTGTTTTAATTTTAAATATATACTATAATGGTAATATGTTAAAAAACACACTAGGAGCAGGCTATGGAAGGCTTTTTTAAGAAAAACATTGAATCAATTTTATTTTTTGGGTTGATTATTGTATCTTTTTTTATAGTAATGCTGGCTAAGCCGTATGATGGTAATAGTGATGGCTTTGAAAGATATATGAATGTTCAGACATTAACTAATGGCTGGACATTTTATGATGGAAAGAATGAGCAAAAGGTATCTCTGCCTGTAAGAATGAATAGTGACAGTCAAGGCGATGGTACAAGTATTTCAGCTGCCTTGCCTGAAAAGGTTGAAGATGATTATGCTATTTGTTTTAGGACAAGTCATTCGAGAGTACAGGTTTTAATTGATGGTGTAGAAGTTTATCAATACAGATGGACAGATGAGGTTCCTTTGGGAAGTTCACCAGGAAGCTTGTGGAATATAGTAGATTTATCTCCAAAATATTCCGGAAAAACCATAACCATAAAAACAGATAGTCCATATGATATGTATGAGGGATTATTTAGAACAGTTACTTATGGTGATAAAACGAGCATTATTATGTATTTACAAAAGGAAACCAGAATAATGCTTATCCTTAGCTGTATTCCAATAGTATTAGGCATAATACTTATTATAGCAGCTTTCTTTGCTGGAAAGGAATTTTCAAAAAGACCATTTGCATATGTTGGAATTTTCCTTACTGTTGTAGGTATCTGGGAAACTACAGAAACGGGCTATTTGCAATTTCTCAAATTTGATATGTATACGGTTCAAATTGTAAATCTGCTTACCTTTGGCTTTATCCCTCTGCTAGTTATTATGGCACTTAAGTATACAAATTTCTTAAAGTATTATTTTAAAAGATTATTCTACATAAATGTAATTATTTATGCTGTATATGTAGCCTTACAGCTGCTTGAAATTTCAGATATGCACCAGACCTTATGGCTGATTCAATTATCTATGGTAATAGACTCAATATTTATATTCTGGGATACAAAAAGGTATTATGATAAGCAGGAGGACAAGGGTAGCTTTATATATATTATGATTACCTACAGTATGGTGTTTTTTGCTATAATAATTGACCTATACAGAATATATATTTATCCAGACTCTTACAATGGCTATGCCACACGAATTGCTATGGTGCTGTTTATAGTGCTTATGGCAGTTATTATTGTGCAGCGTTCTCTAGCCGCAGAGAGAAAAAATATCGAAAGAGAAACTATGATTAATATGGCATATACAGATATTCTTACAGGTATTAAAAATAGAAGATGTTTTGAAGAGGATGCAGAAAAGCTTGCTGATGCAAAAAAGAGCTTTAATATAGTTGCTATTGATATGAACAATCTAAAAATGATTAATGATGAATTGGGTCATAAGTTTGGTGACGAGGCACTTATAAAGGTTGCAAACGCATTAAGAATATTTGAAAATTATGGTGAGGAATGTTACCGTATGGGTGGTGATGAGTTTGAGGTTATATGTAAAAAAATGGATATAGATGATATAGACAGAGTATGCGAGCAAATAAATAAAAAGCTGGCAAGGACAGAGTATTTTCCAGGCATTCCTCTTTCAATAGCCTATGGAAGCTTTAGATTTAGTGCTAATATGGATACCGAGGTTAATAAGGTTATGGCAAGGGCTGATAAGAAAATGTATGAGAAAAAGCAGCAAATGAAAGAGATGGGCTATGCTACCAGACAGGGTTAAGTGGTAGTTGACCTGTAGCATTAATAGCATCAGCAGAGTAAAATCTGAGGGTGCTTTTTTATATAAAAATCTATAATAGAAGAATAGAAGAAAATTTGATTTTGAGGTTTGAAAAATATAGTATATATGATATAATACTAGGCTGTATTAGACTCTTTTTTGAAGGGAAAAAAGAGGTTGATTTTACACACAGAGATTAAGAAGTGTAGTAAATTGTGTAGTAAAATAACATAGAAAGGCGAAAACCCTTGAAATATAAGGATTTTCAGACAGGTATATTAAGATATGAAGTTAGGTATCGTAGGCTTGCCTAATGTAGGTAAGAGTACATTGTTTAATTCACTTACAAAGGCTGGAGCAGAGTCAGCAAACTACCCATTCTGTACTATTGACCCAAATGTAGGTGTTGTTGCAGTCCCAGATGAAAGATTAAATAAGCTTGCAGCTCTGTATGATTCAGATAAGATTACACCAGCAGTAATTGAGTTTGTTGATATTGCAGGACTTGTTAAGGGTGCTTCAAAGGGTGAAGGCTTAGGAAATCAGTTTTTGAGCAATATTCGTGAGGTAGATGCTATTGTACATGTTGTCAGATGCTTTGAGGATACAAATGTTATTCATGTAGAGGGCAGCATTGACCCAATTAGGGATATAGAAACAATTAATCTTGAGCTTATTTTCTCTGATATTGAAATTCTTGACAGAAGAATTGCAAAGGTATCAAGAGGTGCTAAAAATGACAAGGCATTGGCTAAGGAATTGGCACTTTTAGAGGGCTTAAAGAGCCATTTAGAGGCTGGAAAGCTTGCTAAGAGCTATGAAACAGAGGATGAGGACGAGCTTAAGTGGCTTAAGGAGTACAACCTTTTAACCTACAAGCCAGTTATATTTGCAGCTAATGTTAAGGAAGATGATTTGGCAGATGACGGTGCCAGCAATGAAAATGTTCAAAAGGTAAGAGAGTTTGCAGCAAAGGAAGGCTTTGAGGTATTCGTTGTATGTGCCCAGATTGAACAGGAAATATCAGAATTAGATGATGATGAAAAAGCAATGTTCCTTGAAGAATTAGGGCTTAAGGAATCAGGTCTTGATAAGCTTATTAAAGCAAGCTATTCTTTGCTTGGACTTATTAGTTACCTTACGGCAGGAAAACAGGAAACTAGAGCATGGACTATTACAAAGGGAACTAAAGCACCAGGAGCAGCAGGAAAAATCCATACTGATTTTGAAAGAGGCTTTATCAAAGCAGAGGTAGTAAATTATCAGGATTTATTAGACTGCAAGAGTTATACAGTAGCCAAGGAAAAGGGACTTGTAGGACTTGAAGGCAAGGATTATGTAGTAAAAGACGGAGATGTTATTCTCTTTAGATTTAATGTATAGGGGAGATAAAAATGCTATTAGATTTAAGTATTAGTTTTCCAAATTTAGGAATAGATATATACGACCTTCCTAAAAAATTCAGCTTATTTGGAATAGATATTGCCTTTTATGGTTTGATAATAGGTATTGGAATGTTGCTTGCCATTGCTTTATCCTTTAGGGAAGCAAAAATAACAGGACAAAATGTTGATGATTATATGGATATTGCATTGTTTGGCATTATTTTTGCAATAATTGGAGCTAGAATTTACTATGTTATATTTCAATGGGATAACTACAAGGATAATTTACTGTCTATTTTTAATATCAGACAGGGTGGATTAGCAATCTATGGTGGAGTAATAGGTGGTGTTTTAACAGGATATATTATTGCAAAAATTAAAAAGCTAAATTTCTGGCAGATTGGTGATACGGCATGTTTAGGCTTGCTGGTGGGTCAGATAATAGGCAGGTGGGGAAACTTCTTTAATAGAGAAGCCTTTGGTGGAGATTCCAATGGACTATTTGCAATGAAAATAAATGTAAATGACCCAAATGCAGTGATTAATGTGCCGGATGGAGTCAGCTATATTGACAGTGCTCATAATTTTATACAGGTACAGCCAACCTTCCTTTATGAATCATTTTTTAATTTATGCTTATTAATTATAATAATGATATTTAGAAAAAAGAAAAAATATTATGGCGAAGTGTTTATGTGGTATCTCCTAGGCTATGGAATTATTAGATTTTTTGTAGAAGGAATGAGAACAGACCAGCTTATTATGCCGGTCATTAATTATCCGGTATCACAGCTTTTATCCTTAGTACTTGTAATTGCTACAGCATCAATTCTTATTGCAAACAGAATATGTATCAAAAAGAAGGGCAGACCAGCCATAAAGATTTTTTGTTTAGCAAGCACCTTGTAGGTGCTTGCCCGACTTGCTTGCTGAAAGCAACCAAGTCGGATAAAAAAGGTTTAGCTGGAAACATAGACTTGCTCGCCAGTGGCGACCAAGTCGGATAAAAAGCAATCTAATAAAAAATAGACAAAAGAAAGAGAGACTAATTAAATGAGTACAAGCCAAATAGTAATATTTATTACAATTATTGCCTATTTGCTGATGGTGTTAGGTATAGGTATTTATTATTCAAAAAAGAATGAGTCAGTAGATGATTTTTATTTAGGCGGCAGAAAATTAGGACCATTTGTTACTGCTATGAGTGCAGAAGCCTCGGATATGAGTGGCTGGCTTTTAATGGGACTTCCTGGAGTGGCCTACATGACAGGTATTGCAGATGCAGCGTGGACAGCTATTGGCTTAGCAATAGGAACTTATCTCAACTGGCTTATTGTGGCTAAAAGAATTAGAAGATATTCAATAGTAGCAGGAAATTCTATTACAATACCGGAGTTCTTCTCAAAAAGATATCATGATGATAAAAATATACTTATGCTAATATCAGCAGTTATTATAGTGATATTCTTTATTCCTTATACAGCTTCAGGCTTTGCAGCTTGTGGCAAGCTCTTTAATTCCTTGTTTGGAATAAATTATTTCTGGGCAATGATAATAAGTGCAGTTGTAATATTGTTATATACAACAATGGGTGGTTTTTTAGCTGCTAGTACAACAGATTTCCTGCAAAGTATTATTATGACTATTGCCTTAGTAGTAGTTTTAGGTTTTGGAGTGGCAAGTGCTGGTGGTGTTGAAAATGTTGTAGATAATGCAAAGAGCTTAGTTGGTTATTTGAGTTTTACAGCAACACATAATATGGCTGACAATACCTCGAACCCATATGGTTTACTTACAATAATCTCTACAATAGCATGGGGACTTGGGTATTTTGGTATGCCACATATTTTACTTAGATTTATGGCTATATCAGATGAAAAGAAACTTAAGCTTTCTAGAAGAGTTGCTACAATCTGGGTAGTTATTTCTTTGACTATTGCAATACTTATTGGTATTATTGGACTTGGTATAACAAAGTATGGAAATATTCCAGACTTAACAAAAAATTCAGGAACAGCAGAAACTATAATTGTAGAAATTGCTAACTTCCTTAGTACATATGGAATTTTCGCAGCAGTGGTTGCGGGTGTAATATTAGCAGGAATTTTGGCATCTACGATGTCAACCTCTGATTCCCAGCTGCTTGCAGCCTCTTCATCAATTTCAGAAAACATAGTAAGAAGCGTGTTTAAAGTAAATATAAGTGCAAAGGCACAGATGATAGTTGCGAGAGTATCAGTTATACTTATTTCCATAATTGCTATTATATTAGCAAGTGATCCGGACAGCTCAGTATTTAATATAGTATCCTTTGCCTGGGCTGGCTTTGGCGCAGCCTTCGGACCAGTTGTTTTATTCTCACTTTTCTGGAAGCGTTCAAATATGTATGGAGCACTTTCAGGAATGGTAGTGGGTGGCGTAATGGTGTTTGTTTGGAAGTATTTAGTCAGACCTATCGGTGGAATATGGGATATTTATGAATTACTTCCGGCCTTTGTAGCTGCGTCAATAGCTATAGTTGTAGTTAGCCTTTTGACAAAGAAGCCTTCTGATGAAATAATTGAGGAATTTGAAAGAGTTTCTGCTGGAAACTAGATATAAAATCAACTAAAAACACTATATGTTGTGATAAAAAAACAGTGACCCCAAGATATGTATTTTACATATTTTGGGGTTATTTTTTTTGCCTTAAACATTAAAAAAAACTTGATTTTAGGCTGTATTTATTATATTATTAATGCAAGAAGTGGTGAAAAGTGGGTGAAAGTGATGTAAATGTGTCACAAAGTGGTAGATTTTCAAAACTTTTACCAAAAAAGAAGGTGTTAATTATGTTCATGAGTGAATACACTCATTCAATCGATACAAAGGGACGAGTTATCGTTCCCGCAAAGTTTCGAGAATCATTAGGTAATGAGTTTGTTATCACTCAGGGACTTGATGGTTGTTTATTTGTGTTTCCAAATGAAGAATGGAACGCCTTTGAAGAAAAATTAAAATCACTTCCAATGTCTAACAAAGATGCAAGAAAATTTGTCCGTTTCTTTTTAGCTGGTGCAGCTGCTGTAGAGCTTGATAAGCAGGGAAGAATACTTATTCCTACAGTACTTAGAGAGTTTGCTGGATTAGAAAAGGATGTTGTAGTTGTTGGAGTTGGCAGCAGAGTCGAAATTTGGGATAAGTCAAGATGGGATGAAGCAACAACCTTTAGTGATATGGATGAGATTGCAGAGCATATGTCAGATCTGGGACTTATTATTTAAGGAAATGAGATATGGAATTTAATCATAAGTCAGTATTACTAGAAGAAACAATTAATAGCTTAAATATCAAGCCTGATGGAATATATGTTGATGGAACACTTGGCGGAGCTGGACACGCAGCAAAGGTTATTGAAAGGCTGTCTGGCAATGGAAGATTTGTCGGCATAGATCAGGACGAGGATGCGTTGTGCGCTGCAAAGGACAAGCTAAGCAGATACAATGACAAGGTTCGCATTGATATTGTTAAAAGTAATTATAAGGATATGATAAATGTTCTTAAAAGCCTAAACATTGAAAAGGTAGACGGAATTCTTTTAGATATAGGTGTATCCTCATACCAGATAGATACAGTAGAAAGAGGTTTTACCTATAAGGAGGACGGTCCTCTTGATATGAGAATGGACAAGAGCAGTTCCTTTTCAGCAAAAAATGTTGTAAATGAATACAGCGAAATGGACCTTTTTAGAATTATCAGAGATTACGGTGAAGATAAATTTGCAAAAAATATTGCTAAACATATTGTTCAAAAGAGGGCAGAAAAGCCTTTTGAAACAACAGGAGAGCTTATAGAGGCTATAAAGGCAGCTATACCTGCCAAGATAAGAGCAAATGGAGGGCACCCTGCAAAGAAAACCTTTCAGGCTATTAGAATAGAAGTAAACAAAGAGCTTGAGGTTTTGGAAAATTCTATTGATGAAATGATAGATGCTTTAGCGGATGGTGGAAGACTTAGCATAATTACCTTCCATTCTCTGGAGGATAGAATTGTTAAAAATAAATTCAGGGAAAATGAAAACCCTTGTATTTGTCCTCCGAACTTTCCGGTTTGTGTGTGCGGTAGAAAATCAAAAGGAATAGTAATAACCAGAAAGCCTATAGTTCCAAGTGATGAAGAGATAAGTGAAAATAAAAGGTCAAAAAGTTCCAAACTTAGAGTTTTTGAACGAAGAATAGGAGATTAGTCAGGCATTTTTTTGTGATCCAAGGAAGGAAAATTATGGAAAGAAGAGAAATGAATAAAAGAATAAATAAAGTTATGTATACTACAGATGGTAATGTAATAAGAAAAATAAATGCTGTACCAGAGGAAATTGTTACACCTAAAAAGAAGCAGGCGGTAACAAGACTTGACAAGCAGGAAATTCGCAGACAGAATAGAAATTATAGAAAAACATACAGAGAAAATGAAAATGCTTTTACAATGAGCGTTCCATATGTTATATTTTTAACTGTAGCAGTTATAGCAGTTGTTGTAATGTGTATACAGTATTTGCAGTTAAGTGCAAAGGTTACTGATGTTAAAGGAAATATTTCAAATCTTGAATCGGAATTTGATTCCTTAAAGGCACAAAATGATGCTATAGATTACGAAATTAATGGATTTATCGATGTAGATTATATTATGAAGGTTGCAACAGAGGAGTTAGGTATGGTTAATCCTTCTAAAAATCAAATTCAGTATTATGATAGCTCAGCTTCAGAATATATGAAACAATACGGAGATATTCCAAATAACAACTAAGTAGGTATATCGATGAGTAAAACAAAAAATTATAGAAAAACTAAAAGACCGGCAGCTTTTGACAGAAATATGCGTATACACTTAGGTGTAGTAGTTAGTTTTGTCATAATATTACTGGTCTTTTTGATTGGAGTTTTGATTTTTAAGAATAATACTAAGGGCGACGAATATGCAAGAAATGTATTAGAACAGCAAAACTATTCCAGCACTACGATGCCTTACAAACGAGGAGATATTGTAGACAGAAATGGTGTTGTTTTGGCTACCAGCATAAAAGTATATAATCTTATTTTAGACCCTAAGATTATGCTTTCTGATGATAAGAAATATCTGGACGACTCTATTAATGCCTTGGTAGATTGCTTTGGCTATGACAGAGAGGAGCTGCTCAAGCTTATTAATGATAATAGTGAAAGAAGCTATTATATATATAAGAAGAAACTTTCCTATGAAGAAATTAAAAAGTTCTTAGAAGCAAAGGATGATCCAAAAAAATATCCAAATTTACAGGGTGTCTGGTTTGAAACAGAATATGAGAGAAAATATCCCTTCTCAGCATTAGCTTGTAATGTAATAGGCTTTACTTCAGCAGGAAATGTGGGAACCTGGGGTATTGAGGAATATTACAATGAATACTTAAATGGTGTTGACGGAAGAAAATACGGATATGTAAATAATGAAAATATTATGGAGGAGGTTGAAAAGAAGGCAGAGGACGGAGATACAGTTGTATCTACAATAGATTTTAATATTCAGTCAATAGTTGAAAAGCATATTAATGAATATAATGAGTCAATAGACCCAGAGCATATTGGAATTGTTATTATGGACCCTAGAAATGGTGAAATACTAGCAATGGCTGGAAAGCTTTCTTACGATTTGAATAATCCAAGAGATTTGTCAAAATATTATACAGAGCAGGAAATACAGGCAATGAGTGATGAGGACAAGCTGGCTGCTCTTAATAATATTTGGAGAAATTATTGTATTAGTGACAGCTATGAGCCAGGCTCTACAGCAAAGCCGTACACTATTGCGGCTGCATTAGAAGAGGGCAAAATCAAGGCAGAGGATGAATATGTCTGCGACGGCTCAGAGGTTGTTGGCGGCTGGACTATCAGATGCCACAACACACAAGGTCACGGAAAGATAAGTATGTATCAGGCTATAGCATATTCCTGCAACGATGCCTTAATGGCTATTGCGGCGAAGGAGGGTGCTGAGATTTTTACAACATATCAGAAGAGATTTAATTTTGGTATGAAAACAAGAATTGATTTACCTGGCGAGGAAAGCTGTGCAAATCTTATTTTCTCAGCAGCAAATATGGGACCTGCTGATTTGGCTACAAACTCCTTTGGACAGAATTATAATGTTACAATGGTTCAGGTGGCAGCAGCTTTTTCTTCCTTGATTAATGGCGGAAATTATTATACGCCACATGTTGTGAAACAAATTGTAAACAGCAATGGTGGCGTAGTTGAAGAGGTAGATAAAAAGCTGGTTAAGCAGACGGTTACAAAACAGACCTCAGACGAAATAAAAAAAGGTCTTAGAATGTGTGTTGAAGCTGGAACAGGCAGAACTGCCGGAGTTGAAGGCTACATTATTTCAGGAAAAACCGGTACAGCAGAAAAATATCCTAGAGGCAACAATAAATATCTGTTGTCCTTTATAGGTTTTGCTCCATATGAAAATCCACAGCTTGTATGTTATGTAGTGGTGGATAATCCAGATGTTGAAAATCAGTCAACTACATATGCAACTACCTTATTTAAGGATGTTATGACAGAGGTGCTTACCTATATGAATATCTTCCCAGACAGAGAGGATGATAATAGTAATACAGACAACAGCACTGGAAACAATACAAACAACACCGGAAATAACACAGGCAGCAATGCAAACAATAACACCGGAAATAACACAGGCAGCAATACAAACAATAATGCCGGAAATAACACAGGCAGCAATACAAACAATAATGCCGGAAATAATACAGGCAGCAATGCAAATAACAATGCAGGAAATAATAACGGAGATAACAACGGCAATAATACAGGCAATAATACAACCTCTGCTGGAGATTCTGATGAGTCATTTTCAAATGGTATTATAGATGGAGATGAAAATCATCAGAATTATCAGGATACATCAGGAAATACTGGCAATACAGGAAATACTGGCAATACAGGAAATGCCAACGGAACAGGCAATACAGGAAGCACCAACAATACAGGTGCTACAGGCAACGCAGGTGCCTCTGGAACACAAGCTGGCAACTAAAATATAAATAATTAGAATTAATAATAAGCACACCTCATAATATTTTAATGATAATCAAATATTATGGGGTGTTTTTTTGAATAAAAGCAATACTGAAATTAAGAAAAAGACCTTTACAATAGTTCTTTTATGTCTGCTTGTAATGATAGTATTAGTTGGCAGATTAATTAATATAATGGTATTTAAGTCAGACTATTATCAAAAAAAGGCTGATGATTTGCATGAAAGAGAAAGAAATATCAAGGCAGCCAGAGGTGAAATATTAGATAGAAATGGTGTGGTGCTGGCTGCTAATAAAACTGTATGTACAGTATCGGTAATACATAGTCAGATTACAGATAAGGAAAAGGTTATAGAGGTGCTTACAGAATGCCTTGGAATTGATAGGGCAGAAATTGTAAAAAAGGTAGAAAAGGTAAGCTCCAGAGAAAAAATAAAATCAAATGTGGATAAGAAAATCGGAGATAAAATTCGTCAGTATAATTTAGACGGAGTAAAAGTAGATGAAGACTATAAAAGATTTTATCCCTATGGCTCTTTGGCATCAAAGGTTATGGGCTTTACCGGCTCTGATAATCAAGGAATAATTGGCCTGGAAGTTCAATATGATAAATTTTTAATGGGAAAGGACGGAAAAATATTAACAGAAACAGATGCGTATGGAATTGAAAGAGAAAACATTGTTGAAAAAAGAGTTGAGGCTGTTAAGGGGGATAATTTAGTAACCTCTATTGATTATAATATACAGGAATATGTAACTCAGGCAGCGTTAAAGGTAAGAGAAGAAAAGGCGGCAAATTATGTTGCTATTATTGTAATGAATCCTCAAAACGGAGAAATATACGCAATGGTTAATGTTCCGGAATTTGACTTAAACAAACCCTATGAGTTGAATATTGAGCAGGCGGAGGGGGAGAAAAAAATGGATGCACTAAATAAAATGTGGAGAAATCAAAGTATAAATGATACCTATGAGCCAGGCTCAACCTTTAAAATCGTAACAGCTACAGCAGGACTAGAAACAGGAGTTGTGAATGTTAATTCTACATTTTCCTGTCCGGGCTTTAGAGTGGTAGAAGATAGGAGAATAAGGTGTCATAAGGTGTCAGGACACGGAAGTGAAAACTTTGTTCAGGGTACAATGAACTCCTGTAATCCTGTGTTTATTGATGTGGGACTTAGAATAGGAAAGGAGAATTATTATACATACTTAAAAAGATTAGGGCTTTTGGAAAAAACGGGAATAGATTTGCCGGGAGAAGCAAAAACAATAATACATAAAATAGAAAATGTAGGTGAGGTAGAGCTTGCAACTATGTCCTTTGGACAGTCTTTCCAGATTACTCCCTTGCAGCTGCTTAGAGCAGTTTCAGCGGTAGTCAATGGAGGAACACTTATTACACCTCATTTTGGAATTAGAACGATAGATATGGATAATAATATAACAAACGAGTTTGAATATCCACAGGTGGAAAATGTTATTTCAAAGGAAACCAGTGGAACTATGAAATATATTTTAGAGAAAGTAGTAAGTGAAGGCGGAGGAAAAAAAGGTCAGGTGGAAGGTTATGCCGTTTCTGGAAAGACAGCAACCTCAGAAAAACTTCCAAGAGGTAGTGGAAAGTATATAGGCTCCTTTATTGGCTTTGCTCCTTCAGATAATCCGCAGGTAATAGCTATTTGTATAGTAGATGAGCCAGTGGGAGTGTATTATGGGGGAACAATCGCTGCACCGGTTGTAGCAGATATATTTAGTAATATTTTACCTTATCTGGGCATAGAAAAAACATATACAACTAATGAAGAGTGATGTCTATATTGTTGATAAAAATAAAGAAAAATGCTATACTAAAAAAGTGTCTAGGGGAGAGAATAATGAGAGAAAATATTACAGAACCAATTATAGTTTCATTTTTAATAAGTGCTTGTCTTTGTCCTATAGTGATTCCATTTTTACATAAATTAAAATGTGGTCAGTATATAAGAAAGGAAGGACCTAAAAAGCATCAGGAAAAGTCAGGGACACCTACAATGGGTGGCCTGATTATTTTGGCTAGTGTGGTGGTTACATCACTTATCTATGTTAAAAATTTCAAAGAAATTATCCCTATTCTATTTGTAACCTTAGGTTTTGGTGTTATAGGACTTATGGACGATTACATAAAGGTAGTAATGAAACGGAATATGGGACTTAGTGCTATAGAAAAATTATTATTACAGACTATAGTTGCGGTTATATTTATATTTTACATAGATTATCTGGGTATGAGTGATAGTGTTATTCTTCCTTTTTTAAACGGGAGGGAATGGCAGGTTGGTGGTCTGTACAATGTTTTAGTGCTGGTAGTTATTTTAGGCACAGTAAATGGTGCTAATTTTACAGACGGTATAGACGGACTGGCAACAGGAGTGACACTTATTATTACAGTATTTTTTGGGGCAATAGCATATGCAGTAAATGAATCAATTACACCGATTATAGGAGCTGTTACAGGTGCGTTAATGGGCTTTTTCTTATTTAATGTACATCCGGCCCGGGTGTTTATGGGTGATACAGGTTCTCTGGCTTTAGGTGGCTTTGTTGCATCTACTGCGATAGTTTTAAAAATGCACTTATTTATAATAATTGTAGCGTTTATCTATTTTATAGAGGTTTTATCTGTAATTGTTCAGGTGGCATTTTTTAAGCTTACAAAAGGAAAAAGACTCTTGAAAATGGCTCCCCTGCATCATCATTTTGAGCTGTGTGGATGGTCTGAAACAAGAATTGTAGCAGTGTTTTCAGTGGTGACAGCACTTTTGTGTATAGTTGCCTATGAAGCATTATAGATTAGTGAAAGGCGATTAAGGGATAAATGGCAAATAGTAGATATATAAAAAGAAAATGGGATATGAGTTTATTAGTTACGGTTATTTTTTTGGTATGTTTTGGACTTGTTATGATTTATTCCACAAGCTCTTACGAGGCAGCAATGAAATTCGGGGATTCTACATTTTATTTAAAAAGGCAGCTGCTTGCTACAGTGCTAGGAATAATAGTTATGTTTTTTACAGCCTCCCTTGATTATCATAGGTGGGGAAAATATGCTATACTTGCATATATTGCTACTATTATATGTATTGTGCTGGTACTTACACCTATTGGCATTGAGGCAAATGGTGCAAGAAGGTGGATAGGAGTAGGCTCGTTTTCCTTTCAGCCAGCAGAGCTTGCAAAGCTGTCAATAATATTATTTTTTGCATTTTTCTTATCTAAGAAGCCAAATCTGGTAAATAAATTTGGTACTTCTGTGGCAATGCTTATATACGCAGCTCTTATTTCAGGCTTAATAGTTGTAATTACAAAGAACCTAAGCTCGGCTATAATAGTTATGGGTATTGCATATATTATGATTTTGGTTACAAGCAAAAAATCCCGTTGGTTTGTATTCATTGCTGTTTTAGGCTTTGCAGCAATGGTAGCTGTACTGTTTTTAGCAGGTGGTTTCAGATTAGAAAGAATAAGAGTATGGCTGGAGCCTGAAAAATATGCACAGGACGGTGGATTTCAGACACTACAGGCATTGTATGCGCTAGGCTCAGGCGGGCTTTTTGGTAAAGGCTTAGGACAGAGTGTACAAAAGCTGGGCTTTGTTCCAGAAGCACAAAATGATATGGTTTTTTCTATTATTTGTGAAGAATTAGGTATTTTTGGTGGTATTGCAATAATTATCCTCTTTGGCTTTATGATATGGCGACTTATGTCTATTGCCAATAATGCAGAGGATTTGTTTGGAACCTTAATAGCTGTAGGCGTTCTGGCACATATTGCAATACAGGTGGTTTTAAATATTGCAGTTGTAACCAACACAATACCAAATACAGGTATTACATTACCATTTATCAGCTATGGTGGTACATCTACGGTATTCTTAATGGCTGAAATGGGATTGGCATTGTCTGTATCCAAGGGTAAAAAGGTAAAAAGACAGGTGACAAGAGATGAAGAAGAGTAAAATAATTATTATTTCGATTATAGCAGTTTTGCTAATAGCACTTGGAATAATAGCAGCTATGCTTAAAATAACAGTTGCCTATACTGACAAAAATGGAAAAATAACAAATTCAGAGGAGCTGGGTGTTTTTACAATTACCTTTACCGGCTCTGACAGATATACTTCAAAGGAGTTAGAGGAATATTTTTTCAGTAAAAAGACAGACCGAAATCCTTTTGTGTTTTTGTTTAAAAGCAAGTTTTGTGACAAAATACAAATTCCTTTTGTAGAAACCTATGATGTGGAAATGCTGTCCCTTACAGATTATAAGGTTACAATATATGAAAAATCTGTAGTAGGCTATATTAATTATATGGGAAGCAATATGTATTTCGACAAGGACGGAATAGTAGTAGAAAGCTCTGGTAAAATATTAGAAAATGTACCACTGATTACAGGCATAAACTTTGATTATATTATATTACATCAGAAGCTTCCTGTAGAAAATCAGCAGATATTTACAATATTGCTGGAGATTACACAGCTTATAGAAAAGTATCAGATAAATACGGACAAGATATACATATCAACAGATTTTGAGATTTCACTAACCTTAGATAAGGTTACTGTGGAGCTTGGAAAAAGTGAGGATTTAGCAGAAAAAGTAAAGGAATTAAAGGATTTAATTCCCTCTCTTATTAATGAAAAGGGGGTGCTTGACATGAAACAATACAATTATGGAAATAGTGGTTATACATTTAAAAAGGATAATCAGGAATAAAGAGTGATAGACAAAGGATGATATTGTACGATAAAGTGGCAAAAAAAGAACAAAAAGTTTAATTTTATAGTTGATTATTTTTCATTTTAATTATATTATATAAGGTAGATTATGCTTAAAAGGCAAAAAGAAATAATCGGTAACTTGTGAAGGAGGATATAACCTTGCTTGAAATTAGAACAAACGAGGCAGAGGCAGCAGCTAGAATCATCGTAGTAGGTGTTGGAGGCGCTGGTAACAATGCAGTTAATAGAATGATAGATGAAAATATAACAGGTGTTGAATTTATTGGTATTAATACTGATAAGCAGGCTTTAAAGCTTTGCAAGGCACCTATAGCATTACAGATAGGCGAAAAGCTTACTAAAGGATTAGGTGCAGGAGCACAGCCAGAGGTTGGCGAAAAAGCGGCTGAGGAAAACGAAGAAGAATTATCAGAAGCCTTAAAGGGTGCTGATATGGTTTTCGTTACCTGTGGAATGGGTGGCGGAACTGGTACAGGAGCAGCTCCGGTAGTTGCGAGAATTGCTAAAGAGCAAGGTATTCTTACAGTTGGTGTTGTTACAAAGCCTTTCAAATTTGAAGCAAAGACTCGTATGAGCAATGCTCTTTCCGGTATTGAAAAGTTAAAAGAAAATGTAGATACACTTATTGTTATTCCAAATGATAAGTTATTAGAGATAGTTGATAGAAGAACTACTATGCCGGAGGCTTTAAAGAAAGCTGATGAGGTATTGCAGCAGGCAGTTCAGGGTATTACAGACCTTATTAATGTACCAGCACTTATCAATCTTGATTTTGCTGATGTACAAACTGTTATGCAGAATAAGGGAATTGCTCATATTGGTATTGGTACTGGCAAGGGGGATGACAAGGCAAACGAGGCTGTTAGACTTGCAGTTTCAAGTCCACTTCTTGAAACAAGTATTCAGGGTGCATCACATGTTATTATTAACATATCTGGTGATATTAGCCTTATGGAAGCAAACGAGGCAGCCAGCTTTGTTCAGGAGCTTGCTGGCGAGGAGGCAAATGTTATATTTGGTTCTCGTTATGATGATACATATCCAGACGAGTGTACAATCACAGTTATTGCTACTGGTTTGGAGGATACAAATGAAGCTGCAGCTACACAGCAGCCATCATTTGCTGCAGGTGTAAATACTGGATTTAGAGCAAACACAGTTAAGCCTGTAGGTCAGTTTAACAGACCAGCTACAAGCTTTGGTACTACAGTAGGACAGGCTCAGCCATTACAGTCTGCACAGCCTAGAACAATGGGTATCCAGTCACAGCCTGTTGAAAGAAGTGTAAGTGAAAGATCAATCAATATACCTACATTTTTACAGAAGAAAAGATAGGTAGTTTCGTTTAGAAAAATAAGAGTTTTAAAAATATTTAAAGGCTATCATATATATTGCTATTTGGTGATGTATATGGTAGCTTTTTACATATAATTGACAAGAACTTGACGCTTAAAATATTATAGTTTGTTATTTTATTAATGGGTAATGAAGAATTACCTGAAAAAATTTAAAGCTGAGAGGGGGTAAAAGTGAGATATGTAATATATCCAGATGTAATTTTTGGTGTTGAGGTACTTATTAATTATATACTTATAGGCTTTGTTGGAAAAATAATCAAAACAAAATCCACTTCTTTAAAAAAAATTTGTTCCGCGGCCTTAGGAGCAATTATTTCTACATTATGTTATGTGTATGTCAGAAATATTGCAACTATATTGATAATTAAGTATTTGCTTGAAAATTCTATTATGGTGTTTATTTCATTTAGTATTAAAGATGAAAAAGGCTTTTTTAAGGCTGTATTCATTGGAGCCGCATTAGATTTATTTATAAGCGGATGTATGAATTATATGTATTATAATACATATATTGGAATAATGGCAGGTGGGTTTATTGATGAAGTTATTAATCCTAATAAAAGTATGCTTAAATTCATTGGAATATCACTTATTACATATGTATTTTTAGATGGGGCAACAGAAATTATTTTAAAACAAAGCTCAAAAAAAATATTAGGTACATATTATGTGAAAATTATATATGGTGAATATGAATTAAAAATAAAAGGAATATATGATAGTGGTAATACATTAACAGAACCTATAGGAAAAAAGGATGTATATATAGTAGAAAATAGTATTGCCAATGAAATATGTAAATGGGAGGGTATATATAATTCTCTAATCATAGTTCCATATAATTGCATTAATGGAAATGGAGTACTTCCAACATTTTTAGTAGATAATTTAAAAGTATATGATGAGTTTAATAATTTAATAAAGGAGATTAAAAATCCCAGAATAGGGGTTAGTAATGGGAATGTATCTGAAAATGGGGATTTTCAGATGATTTTAAATAGAGGGTTATTTAATAAGTGATTCTGGATAGAAAGGGATATAAAAATAATAAGAGGTAAAATATGTTATTAAGGATTTCAGCAGGTACAGGGTTATGCCTTAAAATGTATCATAGCATAAAAAGTTTTTTGTTTGAAGGTTCAGGTGATATAAATTATATTGGAGGAGCTGAGGTTTTACCACCACCCTTAGAGCCATATGAGGAAATTAATGCTATATGTGAATTGGGTACGGAAAATGAAATAAAAGCCAGAAATATGTTAATAGAGCATAATTTAAGGTTAGTTGTATATATAGCAAAAAAATTTGATAATACTGGTGTGGGTGTGGAAGATTTAATATCTATTGGAACTATTGGCTTAATAAAAGCAATTAATACATACAATAAAGACAAAAATATAAAGCTGGCTACATATGCCAGCAGGTGTATAGAAAATGAAATATTAATGCACCTTAGAAGAATTAATAAAACTAAGTTTGAGGTTTCTATTGATGAGCCCTTAAATGTAGATTGGGACGGAAATGAATTGTTATTGTCTGATGTACTAGGAACAGAGGACGATGTTGTGTCTAAGAATATTGAAGATGAGGTGGAGAAAAGACTATTAAATAAAGCTATAGAAAAGCTTTCTAAAAGAGAAAGATTAATAGTAAATTTAAGATTTGGATTAGATAATCCTGAAGGAACGGAAATGACACAAAAGGAAGTTGCAGATATGCTGGGAATTTCCCAATCATATATATCAAGACTAGAAAAGAAAATAATAAGAAGATTAAAAAAAGAGATAAGTAATTGTTGTTAAAATATTGACAATCTTAGATAAAAGTGGCATATTTATAACAATTAAGTACCAGGCAGGTATGAAGCAAAAAGGCGAACGATTATGATAAAAAAAGAATATGATGTAGTGGTAGTAGGAACAGGTGCAGCAGGTTTATTTGCTGCATTGAAGGTGAATGAAAAAAATAGTATCCTTATGATTACAAAGGATAAATTAGAAAATAGTGATTCTTATCTTGCACAGGGTGGTATTTGTATGCTGCTTAATGATGAGGATTATGACAGTTATTTTGAGGATACAATGAGGGCAGGCAGATATGAAAACAATAAAGAATCGGTTGATGTAATGATTAGGTCCTCACAGGATATTATTAAGGAATTGATTTCTTATGATGTAGACTTTGATAGAAATGAAAATGGCGAATTTTCATTTACAAGGGAGGGCGCACATTCGACCTTTAGAATTTTGCATCACAAGGATGTAACAGGAAAAGAAATTACCAGCAAGCTTTTAGCTGCTGCAAAAACTAAAAAAAATATAACTATGTCAGAATATACAACTATGGTAGACATTATTGAAAACAATAATGAAATACAAGGAATTGTTATAAGCATAGGTGGTCAGATAAAGTGCATAAAGGCTAAAAAGGTAATTTTAGCAACAGGCGGAGTTGGAGGTATTTTTGAACACTCAACCAACTTTAGGCATATTACTGGAGATAGCTTTGCTATAGCTATAAGACACGGCATTACTATGGAGAATATTAATTACATACAAATTCACCCAACAACCTTGTATTCAAAAACACCAGGAAGAAGATTCCTTATTTCTGAATCGGTAAGGGGTGAGGGTGCAATTTTGCTTAATGCAAAGGAAGAACGCTTTGTTGATGAGCTTTTGCCAAGAGATGTAGTTACTGCTGCTATTAAAAAGCAGATGGAAGAGGACGGAAGGGATTATGTATACCTTTCACTTATACATATGCCAAAGGAAGAGATTATTTATAGATTTCCAAATATATATGAGCATTGCTTACAGGAGGGCTATGATTTATCAAAGGAATACATAAAGGTAACTCCTGCGCAGCATTATCTTATGGGTGGAATAAAAACAGATACCTATGGAAGAACATCTATGAAGGGATTGTTTGCAGTTGGAGAAACAGCGTGTAATGGTGTTCATGGTGCCAACCGTCTTGCAAGTAATTCGCTTCTCGAAAGTCTTGTATATGCAAAAAGAGCAGCAAAAATAGTTGATGAAGCTATTGAAAACAACCAGTATTCAAAAGAAGCCTTTGAGGAGAAAAAAATAGAAGAAGAAAACAGCAGACTTAGTATGGAGCAATGGTTTAAATTAAATAAAAGAACTATATTAGATGAAATTAAAAGAAAGGACAAAGAATTCTATGATAAATGGTGTGACAATGAAGATTAATGTAGACGACTACATTTTAAATGCAATTAAAGAGGATATTACAAGTGAGGATGTTACTACAAATGCAATTATGCCTGAGGACAGAAAGGGCAAGGCAGATTTGATTTGTAAGCAGTCTGGTATTATTTGTGGCTTAGGTGTATTTGAAAGAACCTTTAAGCTTTTAGACGAAAATGCCTATTTTGAAACTAACTTCAAGGATGGGGACAAGGTAGAAAAAGGACAGCTTATCGGTGTTGTTTATGGTGATATAAAGGCTTTATTGTCTGGAGAAAGGACAGCACTTAATTATCTTCAAAGAATGAGTGGTATTGCAACTTATACCAATGAATATGTAAAGGAATTAGAAGGCTATAAAACAAAGCTTCTTGATACCAGAAAAACTACTCCTAATATGCGGCCTTTTGAAAAGTATGCTGTTAAGGTGGGTGGTGGCACAAACCACAGATATAACTTATCAGACGGTGTACTGATTAAGGATAATCATATTGGTGCAGCAGGCAGTGTGACAAAGGCTATTGAAATGTGTAGGGAATACGCACCTTTTGTTAGAAAAATCGAGGTTGAGGTTGAAACTCTTGATATGCTAAAGGAGGCTATTGAGGCAAAGGCTGATATTATTATGCTTGATAATATGGATAATGAAACTATGAAGGAGGCTGTAAAGCTTGTAGCTGGAAAGGCTGAAACAGAGTGTTCAGGAAATGTTACCAAGGAAAGATTAAGAGAAATTGCTGAAATTGGTGTGGACTATGTATCCAGTGGAGCACTTACCTATGGAGCACCTGTTATGGATGTATCCTTAAAAAATCTTGTTCCAATAGAATAGGGGTGGCTATGGACGAGAGATTGAAAAAGCAGCTTGATTTTGCACTAGAAATGGATAAGCAAAAGGGCATTGGCAGACAGACCTATATCTTAAATGCCCTTAGGAAAGAAAATGATGCAGAGCATGGCTGGCATTTGGCTTTAATGACACTTGTATTGTCAGAGTATGCAAATGAAAAAATAGATGTACTTAGAACTGTGGCGATGGTTATTATTCATGATGTAATAGAAATTGATGCAGGAGATACCTACGCATATGACGAAGCTGCTAATAAATCCAAAAGAGAAAGAGAGTTAAAGGCAGCAGACAGAATATTCTCAATACTTCCAGAGGAGCAAAAGGAATACTTTAGAGGACTTTGGGATGAGTTTGAGGAAAAAAGCTCATCGGAGGCAAAATTTGCTACAGCAATGGACTCACTTCAGCCGCTTATGTTAAACGATGCGTCTAATGGACTTGCCTGGCGAGAGCATAAGGTTTGTGCCGGTCAGGTTTTAAACAGGGCAGTAAATAAAATCAGGCCAGGTTCAGAAAAGCTGTATAACTGGGCAGTGGAGTTAATTAATGAAAATGTAAAAAAAGGTAATCTTTTAGATAAGTAAAATTGAAAGTCAATATATTATTATCGTTTTTCGATAAAAATATATTGACTTTCATTTGTTTATAAGTATAATAAGGTTTAAAGACATTTATATAAATAAAAGGAGAAACAATGAACGACAGATTAACAATTATAACAAAACGAATGCTGGATATTATGTTTTATATAGGGATTGTAATATTAGTGTTATTGCCGGAAATTATTTATATTTTTTCTAAGTATAATAACTATTACAAAAAATATGTTGTAGTTATGTTTTTAACACTTTTTGTATCGGGCATTATAGCCTTGCTAATAATTAGTGAATTAAGAAAAATGTTTAGGACAGTTATTGCTGATGACTGTTTTGTAGCTGAAAATGTTGCAAGTCTTGTAAAAATGGGAAATTACAGTTTTATAATCGCAATGCTCACATTAGCAAGAAGTATATTTTATGTGACACCTGCCTCAATAGTAATAATTATTGTGTTTGTAATAGCATCACTTTTTAGTAAGGTATTATCACAGGTTTTTAAGAAGGCTGTAGCATATAAAAAAGAAAATGATATGACCATATAGGAGGTGTTATTTTGGCTATAGTTATAAATCTAGATGTTATGATGGCAAAAAGAAAGAAAAGTGTAACTGAGCTGGCAACTGAAGTAGATATTACAATGGCAAATTTATCAATATTAAAAAATAATAAAGCAAAGGCTGTAAGGTTATCTACATTAGATGCAATCTGTAAGGCATTAGATTGTCAGCCGGGTGATATTTTAGAATATGTAAAGGAGGACAACAATGAATAATACCAATAACAACGACTTTTTTTGCAGCGTTAGTGAAAGTAATTTGTTTGATAATAATAAAGACTCGCTTAGCGAAAAGGATGTATTTAATAAAAGAATATTTGTAGAAAAGTATAAACCGATTTTTATAGGAACACTATTGTATGCAGTGTTTACAACCTTTGCATTATACAAAAACCTGTCAGGAATAACCTTTCCGTTTTTTACAATGGCAACCTTAGCTTATTTTATTGTTGCATTAAATTTGTTAGAGGTTAAGTTAAAAAAGGATAGCTGGTTTTATGTGGTAAGTATAGAACTTTTTGGAATATCAAGCTGTCTTACCGGGGATACAAAAATTTTATTAATGAATAAACTTGCACTTATGTTTTTGGTAATAGTATTTTTGCTTCATCAAATGTATGATGACAGGCAATGGAACTTTTCAGATTATTTTAGAAATATATTAAAGCAAATGTTTTTTCCTTTAGAAAATATTACAAGGATATTTGAGGACGGAGGGGCGTACATTAAGGAAAAGGGAAGCACCAATAATGAAAGAAGTAAGAAGAAAAAGAATACAGGAAAGTATGTATTTGCAGGTATAGTAATTGCAGTGCCACTCCTTATTGTAGTTGTTTTAATGCTTGCTACAGCAGATAAAATATTTGCAAAAAGCATAAAAGCAATTTTTGATTTTGAGTGGATATTAGAAAATATGGGAAATGTTATAGGAGCCTGCATATTCTTTGTGTTTGTGCTTTTGGCAGCATATATGCAGCTTACATACTTAAATGAAAAAAGGCTGGGAACAAATAATTGGGGCTTTGTTGCAGAGAAAAATAATAAGGCTTGCTTAGAGCCGGTTATAGGGATTACAGTAGCATCAATTTTAGGCTTTGTATATTTGATGTTTTCATTTATTCAGATAAAATATCTTTTTATAGGAAGCGTTAATGGAAAAATTTTATTACCAGAGGGAGTGACCTATAGTGAGTATGCCAGATCTGGATTTTTCCAGCTATTGTTTGTATGTATATTAAACATAATAATAGTAATGTTTGGCATATATAAATTTAAGGAAAGTAAGGTATTAAAGGGACTTCTTACAGTTATAACAATATGTACATATGTGCTTACTGCATCAAGTGCTCTTAGAATGATACTTTACATACAGTACAAATATTTAACCTTTTTAAGAATTTTTGTATTGCTGGCTCTTTTGATTATTGCCTTTATTTTGGCTGGCGTAATGATTTGCATATACAAAAAAAGCTTTCCATTTTTTAAATATAGTATGGTTGTGGTTACAGTATGTTATCTATTGTTTAGCTTTACAAAGCCTGACTATTTTATTGCAAAGGTTAATTTAGACAATATATCACAGGAAACTCAGTATGACTTCTTTAAAAATAGTCCGGTTTATGATGATATTGATTATTTAATAGATGAAATAGGAGTTGACGGGGCAACAGCAATTATAAATGATAAGGCAATAGAACAATTTAAAAATTATGAGGGTTATACCTTTAAGGGCTACGATAGGGAATATGTTGACTTTAAAAATGAAATGTTTAGATGTATGTATATGGAAAATCTACAAAAGGAGCTTGCTGGGGTGAAAATGGGAGTAAGAAGCTGGAATTTGTCAAGATATAATGCAATAGAGCTGCTGGAACGAACAAAGTAAAACTCAAATTATATATAATATTTCGCTTGCAAATTCTTATGAAATCGTGTAATCTATCAATAGCTTGCACGACTGGCGGAAGCGACTTGTCGCCGTAGATTAACTACAGGGAGTGCAAAAATACTGATTAGCCGACCGCCTGGGCAGACTACCAAAGGTTTGTTCCAGGTGGTCTTTTTATTTGTGATTTGTTTGAAGGAGGCTATATGAACAAAATTTCAATCGAAAATGAACTTAAAAGCAATGGATACCCAGGAAGAGGTATTATCATTGGAAAGTCAATGAATGGAAAAAACGCAGTTACAGCATATTTTATTATGGGTAGAAGCGTAAACAGCCGTAACCGTGTATTTGTAGAGGACGGGGAGGGTATTAGAACACAGGCATTTGACCCTTCAAAGCTTGAGGATCCAAGTCTTATTATTTATGCTCCGGTTAGAGTTTTAAATAATTTAACCATTGTTACTAATGGTGACCAGACAGATACTATTTATGACGGAATGAAGGAAAACCTTACATTTGAGCAGTCACTTAGAAGCAGAGAGTTTGAGCCGGATGGTCCAAACTATACACCTCGTATTTCAGGTGTTATGAACATTGAAAACGGAAAATACGATTATTCAATGAGTATTTTAAAAAGCAATAATGGTAATCCAGAAGCCTGCAACAGATATACATTTGCATATGAAAATCCTGTAGCTGGCGAAGGACATTTCATACATACATATATGCACGACGGAAATCCACTTCCAAGCTTTGAGGGCGAGCCAAAGCTGGTTGAAATTCCTGATGATATTGAGGCATTTACAAATATGTTATGGAATAGCCTTAATGAAGATAATAAGGTTTCATTGTTTGTAAGATATATTGATATTGAAACTGGAAAGTATGAAACAAAGATTATAAACAAGAATAATTAGTTGGAGATTGGATTGAAAAAGTTTTAGGGGATTTAGAGAGGTATTTTGAGAATATAGATAATTTCTAAACTGACACGCTCTCGCTCGATTCCAATGTAACGGTACATAAGGTCATAAAATATCACGATAAATCGCAATATTTTACAACCTAAGTACCGACATTTCCATACGGTCAGTTTATGAAATCATCAATATTCTCAAAATAAGTTGGCTAAACCCTAAAACTTCCAAAAAGCCAACCAACTAATTATTTTGTTAGTGGCAGAAATAGTGCAAGCCTTCAATTAAAATTAAGAATACTAATACTTAAGGTTATTCAATAAAGCTTTTGTGTAGCATCAATAATTTCAAAAGTAGACCGTATGGAAATGTGAGTATTTAAGTTAGAAATTATTACAACTAAGTAGTAGTTTGGTAATTTTTTGTACTGTTACATCTAAATAGAGTGAGAAAGTGTCTATCGTTAAAATATTTGTTTTGCATTATTTAGCATAAAAAATAAAATGAAACACTATTTTATGAAAAATAGAGAATGTGAAGCAAATATTATATTTGCAAGTGTGCAATTAAAGGTAAGAATACTAATACTTAAGGTTATTCAATAAAGCTTTTGTGTAGCATCAATAAT
>ENA-OUQF01000050-OUQF01000050.1-human-gut-metagenome-genome-assembly--contig:-NODE-50-length-135415-cov-12.501345_pt1 | contig 135415 bp, 108 predicted proteins | sample MGYA00237947_ERZ548826 | MGnify/ENA primary metagenome ERZ548826 (study PRJEB26490, sample SAMN05194701) | human gut metagenome | biome: terrestrial biome; feature: human-associated habitat... | reverse complement strand
ACCGCCCAAGAGTTCATATCGACGGCGGTGTTTGGCACCTCGATGTCGGCTCATCACATCCTGGGGCTGAAGTTGGTCCCAAGGGTATGGCTGTTCGCCATTTAAAGTGGTACGCGAGCTGGGTTCAAAACGTCGTGAGACAGTTTGGTCCCTATCTACCGCGGGCGTTGGATGATTGAAGGGGATTGCTCCTAGTACGAGAGGACCGGAGTGAACGAGCCTCTGGTTTACGGGTTGTCATGCCAATGGCACGGCCCGGCAGCCAAGCCCGGAACTGATAACCGCTGAAAGCATCTAAGCGGGAAGCAGGCCCTAAGATGAGTCATCCCTGACTTTAAGTCAATAAAGACCGTTGAAGACTACGACGTTGATAGGCTGGATGTGGAAGCACCGTGAGGTGTGTAGCTTGCCAGTACTAATTGTCTGAACGTCTTGACCATACAACCCCGGAAGGCATCTGATGGTTGTAATTTGAAACTAATATCTTTCCACCATATATTCGACTACTTCAGCTTTCTCTAGTTTACCCTATTTGCCTGGCGGCCATAGTGCTGTAGTACCACCTGTTCCCATTCCGAACACAGAAGTGAAATGCAGTCACGCCGATGGTAGTGCAACGTACGTTTGTGTGAGAGTAGGTCACTGCCAGGCTTCCCTTTCAATATATTTATTGAACTCGCTGCTGATATGGCTCAGTTGGTAGAGCGCACCCTTGGTAAGGGTGAGGTCCCGAGTTCGATTCTCGGTATCAGCACCAGCGAACTTAAATCTTTGTTTTTTAAAGATAAAAGTTCGTTTTTTATGCCTAAAATTATTCCTAATATTTTCAGATAATAATTCAAAATGGCTTTCTTAAGTCTTTTTGTTTTTCTCCTATCTCTTTTTGACCTGAAGATCATTTAGTTACAGTAAAAGATCACGATTTTGATCTGTGATGTCCTGATTGTCTATCTTAGATCATTTCTTGTATACTGAGTAAAAGTATCATGATCTTCGGTTGTGTAGGTATTTAAATGTTATCGTCTCTATTTTTACCATTACCAGAAAGTCCTGCAGGCTTTGAGGAACTGAAAAATTCAGGCAGCTATTTTGTGGATAAGACTGAGTATATAAAAACAGTATTTACAGACTCAGCCACAGTTCTTCTGTTCACAAGACCAAGACGATTTGGCAAGACACTGCTCATGACCATGTTTGAGTCTTTCCTGAAAATAAATAAAGACAAACCATTTGATACATCTTTACAGGAAAAATACTTTAAGGGCACAAGGATACTTGAAGATACAGAGTTCTGTAAAAAGTTCATGGGACAGTATCCTGTTATAGAAATCAGCCTTAAGGATGTTGACGGTAAAACTTATGATGATGCCTATAAGATGTTTGCATCAACAGTGAGTTCTGTTGCCTCAAAATTTAAGTACCTTCTAGACAGTAACAGACTGGATGAAAAAGAAAAGGGTGGAATAAGCAGAATATCAGATATCGCTTTTTTAAGAGAACAGGAGAATTCAGATTATCTTAAAAACTCATTAAGGATCTTAGCCTCAGCTCTTTACCGTGAATACGGTAAATATCCAGTTCTGCTCATAGATGAATATGATGTGCCTTTAGCCAATGCCTCATATCATGACACCACAAACAAAAAGCTTTACTCTAATGATAAAAGCTTTGTAGCAGATTACCATGAGAATATGGTAACTCTGATAAAAGGTTTCTTTGGAATTTTAAAAGATAAGAACACCCTTACAAGAACTGTTCTTACAGGATGTTTAAAGGTCGCCAAGAACAGTCTGTTTACGGGAGTAAACAACTTTTCTGTAAACAGTGTTACCGATAATGAAAGGAAGTACACCGGTATCATTGGCTTTACCAAGGAAGAAACACAAAAGTTCCTGAAAGACTATGAACTGGATGACTATGCCACTATTGTAAAGAAACACTATGACGGATACAGGTTCTTTGACAAAGAGATGTTCTGTCCATGGGATGTGGTTAAGTTTGTAAGAAAGAACTTTGATTTCAAACAGAATAGAGAACTTCAGAAGATAGTTGCAGGCAACTACTGGGCAGGCTCTACCTCTGATAAAAGCTTATCAGACTATATAGGATATCTGACCGACAAAGACAATCAGAGAATGCAGAACTTAATAGACGGTAAGTCCATCAGCTTTAAGCTTAATGAATCCATGAACTATGACACACTCAGTGAGCATAACTCAGATGACTTCTGGTCACTTCTTCTGCATACAGGATATCTTACAGTAGACTTTGAAAAGACAGATGAAAATGAGCTTACAAAAGACAGTTCATCTGATAAGAACATCTTTGCAAGAATTCCAAATCTGGAAATAAAAGAGTGTTTTACAAACAATATTCAGAACAGATTTAATACAGAAGTTGTTCCTAACAATATTGCAGACACTTTGGCAAACAGTCTTTTTGAAGGAAAGGCAGATACTGCATCTGACACTATCTTTGAACTGTTACAGCGCTATATTTCCATAAGAGACACTGCCACAAAGGCTCCTTTTGAGAACTACTATCACGGATTTCTGAACGGACTGTTCTCAAACTGCTCTAAAGGTTTCTTTTCTGAATATCATTCAAACTGTGAAGCAGGTGACGGCTATGCTGATATCGTCTTTAAGAGTAAAAGAGAAGATAAAGCTGTAATTATTGAAATAAAAGCCGCCAGTGCAGGTGCAGATTTAATTACCTTAAGTGAAAATGCTGTAGCACAAATTGACAGAAAGAATTACGCTGAGCCTTTTGTACAAAGTAGAATGATAAGTAGTATCTATACTTATGGCATAGCATTTTCAGGAAAGAACTGCTTTATAACCTGTAAAAAGATCAAGTAACAAATTAGCTGTTGCAGTTTTTATTTACAAAAGATCACAGGTTAAATTATCAGCTTGAGCATAATGAGATGCTGCTCTCTATAAGATCTTCTCATAATTAGATGACCATCATACCAGAATATGTAGAATGGTGGATCGCGCGCCTAACTTGAGTCTAGTAGCGCAGAAGTGGTAACAAGAAAAGCGCTACCAGCAAGAACTAGTAGCGCAGGATTTTTTGAGAGTTTATGAGTTGTTATTTTTTACTATAGGTTAGATGTCTTCTTTTACCTCAAAATAGCTCTGAGGGTGGAAGCATACAGGGCAGACTTCAGGTGCTTTAGTACCGATAGAGAGGTGACCACAGTTTCTGCACTCCCATACACTGACACCGCTCTTTTCAAAGATCTTTTTAGCTTTTACATTAGATAAGAGCTTACGGTATCTTTGCTCATGCTCTTTTTCAATAGCTCCTACTGCTCTGAATTTAAAAGCAAGCTCTGTAAAGCCTTCTTCATCAGCATCTTTTGCCATGCTCTCGTACATATCAGTCCACTCGTAGTTCTCACCATCAGCTGCCGCCTCAAGATTGTCCTCAGTAGAACCAATACCACCTAATTCTTTAAACCACATCTTAGCGTGCTCTTTTTCGTTATCAGCTGTCTTTAAAAAGATGGCAGCGATCTGCTCGTAGCCTGCTTCCTTGGCAACTGAAGCAAAGTAGGTGTACTTGTTGCGAGCCTGTGATTCACCTGCAAACGCTGTTTGAAGGTTCTTTTCAGTCTTGGTACCAGCGTACTTGTTGCCGTTTGCTTTATCTTCAGCTACAGCTTTAACTACAACCTTTTCAAAGTCTGAAGCTGGGTGTTTGCAGATAGGGCAGATAAAATCCTCAGGAAGCTCTTCACCAACATACTCATAGCCACAGATCTTACATCTCCAAATGGTCTTACCTTCAGATGTAACACCTACAGCTTCAGGCTTTGGTTTGATGTTGTTTAAATAGTATTCATAGGTTACAGAAGGGATGTCATTTAAAACTTCCATATCAGTAATTTCACCTACGAACAGGGTATGTGATCCTAAGTCTAGTGTCTTATCAACTTTTACTGAAAAATAAGCATTAGAACCTTCGGTTACATAGTAGATGCCGTTTTGAGCTCTCTGACATTGAGTGTATCCATCAAACTTGTTGACATCGCGTCCTGACTGGAAGCCAAAGCGCTTGAAAAGCTCAAAAGGGGCTTTTTGAGAGAGTACTGACACATTAAATACGCCAGTTTTTACAATCATGTCATGAGTGAAGTTTGCCTTGTTAATGCAGATACTCATCTGATTAGGACCAGAGGCTGCCTGAATTGCGGTGTTGATGATACAACCGTTATCTTTTTCACCATCTTTTGCAGTTAGGACAAAAAGGCCATAACTTAATTTGTACATTGCTTTAGTATTCATGTGTTCTCCTGAATTTTATCTGTTCTACAGCTTAAGAAACCTTGAACGTAAGCTATTAAAATTTTCTTATTGATAATAATTACTATTATAGAATAAATAGTAAAAAATTCATCTTTTGAAAGCTAAATTTGATAAGTTGATACAGATTATTTTTCTTTACTGACAAAATTTGTCAGTAAAAAATAGGTCTTAAAAATTCCTGGTATACACTTCAAGTCTCATGTGAGGTGTATATGTCGCTACTTTCAAATTTGTTTTCAAGACCGTATGGCTGTTTTAAATCAGATGACAATGAGATCTCTTTAGACTCATTAGTTCTTTTAACCATCGATGATCTTAAAAAAGCCATAAGAGATGAGGTACAGGCAAGTCTTGAGAATAAGGTATCTGAAAGCTTAGTAAGAGCTCTTACTGTAGGTAAGATCAAAGATGAATTAAAAGAGCATGCTGTAAATGAAGCTTTAAAGCTCTCTGAAAAATACAGTGATACTCTGCCTAAAAGGCGCAGTTCTAGGCAAACTCTTTTATTAAGTAAAGACTTTTTAAAGGTGATGTTACAAGAGAATCATAGTGCAATTGAGCTTTTAAAAGAGCTTTTTGCTGATGAAAACACTTTTGAACTTTATTATTTACCTGTAATTGAAGACACAGCCTCACATACCTACAGGTTCGTTTTAAAGAATATGAAAGAGGATGCCTTTTCATATTTTTTAAAACTGACCACAATGATGACGGAACTTGCAAAAGACTGTACTTATCTTTATGACGATTTTGCTAGCAGTAAAGCTAATCTTGCGATTGTGCTCTATTCATCTTCCTTTGTTATCTCAAAGCTCTTATATGAGCACAACTTTGTCTATGGCAAAGAAAAGCAGAGCATTTCTTTAGTTAATAACTCTTTAGCCGATCTTTTTAATCAAGACTTATCTCTTAAAGAGATTAGTGTCACTGCAACTCCTTGTGAGTGCAGTATAAGACCTGAGCAATTAGTCTCATTAGGCCTTTTGATACTAAAAGACAAGGTGTGCAACATCGCCACCTATTTAAAAGAGCACAACTGCGACAAACTTTTAGTTGATCTTGTAAAGCCAGAACTTACCTCTCGTCTTTATACTCTCTTACTAAGAGCACGAGAGCTTATAGCAAATGGTGAGTCTTACAAAGACTGTGAGTTTTTAGAAGCTGTAAGACCAGTCTTTGTAGGTGTACCGCATACTCCTGAAAACTGGTTTTCTGATCCTATATTTAATGGCGAGAATTACTTCTACCCTGATGAGGTTTTACAAAAGGTAAAGTTGCATAAGAGCATATGCTGCTATGTAAATCACTCTAAAAAAGCCGTAGAGACCTTCTTAAGTTCATATAAAGCGCTTCAAGAAAAGAAGGCTCTTGAAAAGGCGCAGGCACAGGCTTTTAAAAATGAGAGAACCTTATTAACTGCTGCTGCCACTATCGACTTTAAAAAGAGAAAGAGGGGTAGCCATGAATATGATTCCCATGAGAATAGTGACCAACACACAGCTATTGAAGATGAGATGACTGTAACAGGAGGAGCTTCAGTTGCTGAAAACAAAATTCCAGCTGTCATTTCATCAGCTCCTACACTTGAAGATCTAATGTTAGGAGGTGCTCCTGACAATAATGCTGTAGGGGCTAACAGTGCAAGTCTGAGCCCTGAAAATAAGGTGTGCTCAGGTATTGATGCAAAGGAGCCCTCTTATGACAACTTGAATCTGAGTTCAAGCTCCACCGCAAGTCTTGATGATACTGCCTTAGGCGACATAAGACTTTCAGCCAATGGTAATGACAGTTTAATGGCAACTCTTATGAGAACTGAGACAATTGTAAACAGGTTTTGCTATAAGGAGAGTTTAGCTGATGTCACAGATCCTCAGGTAAGTGACACCAATACTACCAAAGCTTACAAGCTGATCGTAAGCAAATTAAAAGATCATACCTTGTCATCAAATGTAATTAAGCGCGCTTTAGATTCTAGAGTATCGAGGATTAAAACTGTCATTGATGTAGTCAACGGCTTTATCAAGGATGGTGCCTTTGCCATAGACTTTGATTTAGATGCTGCAATTAAGAGTGCAACTACTTATGTTGATTATTCAAGAGCATTACTTGCCACACGTTATAGTGCCATGCACAACTATAAAAGAAACAAGGTAGGTGTAGACTACCTCAATCACTTTATTGAAAAAGAGGTAGTCTTTTTATCGAAGGTTTTAAAGGAGCAAGCTTAAAAGAGCAAGTTAAAACTTAATCCTAAAGCTCTTTTCTTAAGCGATTAAAGAACTCTAGAGCTCCATCAACATCAAGCTCACTGTAGGCAAAGGCAGTGCGCTTTAAGTCCATGCTGATAAAGTTGTCGTGCTTGTCTCTATCAAGATTATTGATCTTTTTGATAAGCTCGATTTTATCGATATCTTTTGCATCAAGAATATTAAAGACAGCAACTTTTAATGAGTCTCTTGGAGTGAACTCAAGTTCAATATGAGATTTGTAAGCTGTAGCGCTAATAGCTTCTTTTTTGAGCATCAACACAATAGTGCGGATGACCTTGTCACCACGCCATGGGAAGAGGGCAATTCCTGTAGGTCCTTCATAAAGGCAATGTTTGTCTAATTGTCTGTCTTTAAAGAACTCAATTCCTAATCTTAAGTGCTCTTTAGCTGTCTTATTAAGATATGGTGGAATGATGCCTTCTTTGTAGATCTTAAGCATTCTCTCACGGACAGTATCGTGGATGTGGCCTGCTGAACCGTTCATAGACAGAGGCTGTGCGTCAAACTGATATGGTTTTACACCAATGATATGTCTTTCCTGTGAGAAGAAGTTTACCTTCCAGCCACGACCTGCAAATAAGAATGTATCCCCAATCATCAGATCCCGGGTTAAAGGTACAGTACCGATGCTGTGACCGTCATACTCGATGGTAAATTCTTTTGGAGTATCAAAGGCAGCATAGAAGCTCCAGTCAGAGAGCAGTTTCTCGCCTTCAAGACCTAAAGCTAAAGTACCATCATTTAACTGTACGATAAGATCTTTTTCTCCTAGGCTCTTTAAAAAGGCCATAAAGACTTTAACAGAGCATAGGTTAAATGGACCTGTCTTACATAAAAGATCATATAAAGCTTTTGCTGAAACACTGCCAAAAGATGCTATTACAGATAAGCACTGCTGTAACATGGTAGAAAAAGCGTATTCATGCTCTAATGGTGGTTCATACCAGCGCTCTAGTAACAGCTCAATCATTGCAACTGTAAGCACCGTGTCTTCAAAAAGTTCGGTTCTTTTTGTGGAGGTAGAACCCTCTGGTAAGAACACTCTTAAAATTGCATTATGGTCACGACGACCTGCTCTACCAAGACGTTGTCTTAATGAAGCTACAGTAATAGGATGCTCAACCTGCGCAATTGATGCAACATCAGAGATATCAATACCTAATTCTAAGGTAGCTGTACAAATAGCTGTAGTAGGCCATCTTCCTTCTTGCAGACGGTACTCTAAGCTTTCTCTTAATTCTTTAGATAAAGAGCCATGGTGTGGGAAGAACTCGTTTGGAACAAACTTTTTCTTACTCAAACTCTCTAATTTGGCAGCAAGAGACTCAGTGGTAAAACGAGAATTACAGAACACCAAATTGGTGCTACCACGTAACAGTCTGAAGATATCATTGGCTATCTCTTCAAACTCATAAGGCAGAACCTTCCCTTCCTCTTCTTCAGGGAGCTCCTGATGCTCGTAGCCTTTAATTTGAACAGAAAGTTTGTCTTTGGAGCTGTCAGGTGAGGTGATGACCACACAAGGAACCTTACTGTTTGGTCTTAAATAGCTGATTACACCATTAGCATTTGAGAAGGTAGCGGAGAGGGCAATTCTGCAAACTCTTTTACCAATTAAGTTTTCAATACGGTGTAGTTGAGACTGTAACTGATAACCTCTTTGAGTACCCATAAAAGCATGGAACTCATCAATGACCACATAGAAAAGATTCTGCATGGAGTTTTTAATCCACTGCACGTGGTTGATGAGTAATGACTCTAATGACTCAGGAGTGGTTAAGATCACGCCTTCAGGCTCATCCATGAGTTTGTTTTTCTTTGAAGCTGAGACATCACCGTGCCATGGAGTGACTTTGACATCTAAAAACTCAGTCATCTCCTCTAAACGGCGGTACTGATCGTTAATTAAAGCTTTTAAAGGACTTACATACAAAATACGAATGCCTTTTAATTCTTTGGAGTTTGCAATTGCTGTAAGAGCTGGTAAGAACGCAGCTTCGGTCTTACCACTAGCAGTAGATGCTGAGATGATCACATCAGTTTTTCTCTCAAGAATAGGCTTTACGGCATTGTTCTGAATAGGCTTTAGCTCCTGCCATCCTTTTTTGAACATGAAACGGCGTAGATCCTTGTCTATAAGCGAAAGCACTTGAGCACTCATAGTGATCCTCTTTTTTTGCTTTAAATAAGGTTTGAATGGTCTTTAGATATTTAAAACGCTGTAGAAACTACAGCGTTTTAGGATGATTTAGTGATTACAGTGTAAATGAGGTCAATTCATCATCGTCAGCGTTGTCATCAGCCTTTGATGAATTGTCGTCCTCTTTTTTAATCACGGTTTCGGTTAACTTGTCATCATCGGCGATGGTAACTAATGAGTTATCAGTCTCAGAGTCAATCTTAATGTTGCCAATTAAACTCTGCCAGCTTAAATCTGGGTTCTGCTCAACAATTGATAAAAGATCCACGAAAGCTTTAATGGTGTTTCTTGGAGTTCTAAAGTAAGCATCACCGATGTTCTTAGAGCAGTGCTCTAAGAAAGCCTTTAGAGCTTCATCAGGTAAGATGTATTTATCTTTGTTGCCTCCTGCAAAAACATTTCTGATGTTGCACAACAATACATAAATCTCTTCAGGGGAGAGGTTTTGTAACATTAAAATTGGGCTGTGGTAGTCCACAACATTTGCAATCTGAGCAAAGGTGTTTTCTGCTAATCTTGAGTGAAGAGCCTCATATGAGTACAGACCCTTTCTCTGATCCATCAAGAACTCAGGAGTACCACCTAGTAAGAAACCTAAACTCTCAGCACTGCCTTGCAGGCAGTCATTTAGAATGCGTAAAACCTGCTCATAGTTAGAACTTCTGGCTCTTTGTGAAGGTAACTTATAGAGGTTTACTACCTCATCTAAGTTTACTAGCAGACCTTTGTAGCCAGCCTGAGTTACAAAGCGGGCTAATAGCTTGATGTGGTCATAAACATTGTTGTCTTCAACAATGGCTCTTACACCTAAATCTCGTCTTGCGTCAGCACGAGAGGTATACTCACCACGCAGATAACGTATAACGTTGTTTTTAAGATCCTCGTTGCCTTCGTTATAGGCTTTCCAGTAAGTTGCAATTACCTGAGCAAAATCATAACCGTCAACTAATTCAGAGAGTGAGTTTAATTTATCTTTAATTACTCGCTCAACGTCTTTACCTTCAGCATCTGCAATACGGCGCTGTTCTGTAATGAACTTTTCAACCAGAGGGATCATGGCATTCCCCTCAGGATGAGCGCGAGTTGCTAAGTTTCTTGCTAATTCTTTATAGAGGTTTCTTGCCTGACCGTTTGATGCAAACAAACGTCTGTCAGGAGACATATCTGCATTGATGACTACCATGCCTTTTTCTAAGGCAATATAGCGGATCAGTTGTAAAAAGAATGATTTACCGGCACCGAAGTCACCGATGATAATTCTAAAAGCACTACCACCCTGTTCGATGTTGTCTAAATCCTCAATTAGAGCCTTTACCTCATTAACACGACCTACCTGAATATATTCAAGTCCAATTCTTGGGGTCACACCTGCGCGCAATGATTGAATAATTGCAGATCTTTCACGAGGTCTAATGTTAGCCATGATTGCTCCTTAAATTTTTGCGAACTGATCATTATATACCATGATTTCTTGTTGTGTGTACGGATTTACGCTAACTTGAACACAATTTTCAAATACTGTGCAGGCAAGCTTTTCTGTACTGAGCAAATTTTCTGTACTGAATACATTCCTTGTTAAGAGCCAATTTTTTGTTCAGACCCATTTAGATGATCATCGGTCTTTTCAAATTTTGAAATTTGCTTTTGACAAATCACAGGTACAAAACTAACCTTGAGAGGAGCTGATTGTGTTGTCTTTAAAGATACTTGCTAAAAAGCAACTAACTCAAAAGCTACTTTCGCAAAGGTTACTTTCAAAGGCTTTTACACTGGATTTATTAGGAGTTTTAGATGAGTACTGAGATTAAAAAATTAAATGACAATGCTCTTAATAAATGGAAAGCAGAGCTTTATTACTGTTCAAAGAACTTTAAAAAGGACAAAGCTTATTTCAACTTAGATTGCCTAAAGAATGCTCTTTATAAGGTAATTGAACTTATGCATCTGGATGGTGATTCTGTTGACAGTTTATTAGGTGAGCTTTGCTCTGATCCATCGCTAGACAGTCAAAGACTCTTATTAGATAACTACAAGCCTCACAGTGTGCTTACTCTCTTTAATGGTGGTGTTTTAGATGTTTATGCTGATGCAATTGTAAATGCAGCTAACTGTGCTTTAGCAGGAGGTGGAGGTGTTGATGGTGCTATTCATAATGCTGCAGGAATTGAGTTGAATGAAGCTTGTATGAAACTGCACGGTTGCAGAACAGGAGATGCCAAAGTCACTTCTGCTTTTAATATTAAGAGCTCAAACTACATCATTCATACTGTAGGACCAGTCTATCAGCATTGTGCTGACGATCCTCTGCTTTTAGCCTCATGCTATAAAAGATCACTAGATGAAGCTTTAAAGTTAAATTTAACAAGTATTGGATTTTGCGGAATATCAACAGGTGTGTATGGTTATCCTCTTTTAGAGGCTTGTACTATAGCTCGAGACAGTATTAAAGAGTGGATAAAATTTCATCCAAATAACACTATGAATATCTACCTTTGCTGTTTTTCCAAAAAAGAAATCGATGCTTACAAGCAGGTGTTAAGCTAGAAGAAAAGTTATGGTATTAAAACAAATTGTGAATTCAGAGACCGGTTCATAAATCTTAAACAAACATCTGTTTTCAATCATCTCTCTAAAATGAGGATCCTGCATTCTCTTTTGAAACTCAGGATCGTCTTCTAACTCTTTACCTCTAAAGGTAGAGAATACAGACATAGCAAGCACACCCATGAGTACAGCAGGGAAGGTTACACATAGGGAGGGGCATTGAAAAGATATTTACTGCCTGTAAAAAGTTGGGAGCAGAACCTCCTGTTTATAGAATAGTAGGAAATGATATTAGTTTAACTTTTAGGGCATTGGAGAGTGCTGTAATAGAAGAGCCTTCTGAAACTTCTACAAAGAGTGCCTCTTTGGAAGTAGATGAAAGTAATTCTCTAGATAATTTATTGGAACAAAGAATTATTTCTGAAATAAAAGTAGAGCCTTCAATTTCACAAACAAGATTGGCCGAAATTACAGGAACATCAGTTCGTACAATTAAGCGAGAAATTAAAAAGCTTGTTGACTCTGGGCACATTGAACGAACTGAAGGCAAACGCTACGGTAAATGGATTGTATTAAAGTAATTCTCTATCTCTAGCAGAAAAAATCAGATTTTTTTGCTCTTGTTTATTTTGTTCTTTTCAAAAGAATTCAATTGTAGAGAAATAAGTGGCACTTTGGCTGGCACTTTGGTGGTACTTTGAAAGGCTTTTCGGTGGATAAGTTAGAAATAAGATCTTTTATTCCTAAATCGAATAGGCCTCAGAGCTTTTGATAGAGGCCTTATGTTGGATTTAGATTCTCTTTTTAGAACTGAGTTTTCTTATAAGACTCAGTTGATAAGAACTCACCTAGAGCATGAGATACTGCTTTTCTTGCCTTGTCAGCAACTGTTCTTGGGAAAGCATCTTTGACAATAGAGATGTAATCCTGTTCATTTTTACTTAAGGTATGAACATAAGCTAAAGAACCATCTTTATACAGTTCATAACTTTCAAATGCGAAAAGATTGGTATTTTTGTCATGAAGAGCAAACTGACAAACTGATGAATCTTTACCTGTATAAATGGTAGCTTTGCTTAAAACTTTCTGTGAATGATTTGTTTTTGCTTGCTTATATAAAGTTTTGCAGAAAGTCTTCTGATTCTTATCCTTGATCTCTTTTGTAAAATCAATGTAAGCAGTTACCATCTTTTCAGCGTTTGATACCAAGATCTTTTGAGTTTTACTGTCGTTATTAGAGAATAAAACGGCATTGTATCCGTTAGGAACCCACTGATTTAGAGCATCAGAATCAACCATCTCACCTTCAAAGAAAACATTTACTTTGTACTTATGACCAGTCTTATCTGAATAGTACTGCTCCATCTCATTGCGCTTGTTTTCTAAAGCTTTTTTACGCTCTAATCTAGCAGCTTTAGCTTTTTCAAGCATGATCATAGCTTTGCTCTTGCCTTCATCAGAAACAGCCTGTGATGGAACGGTAACAAATACACCTACAGCAATACATGCACCAAGTATGGTGATATATGTCAATTTTTTCTTAGTCATTTTTATAATCTTTCTAAAAATATGTGATCTGAACGACAATCAATTTACATATATTAAGTATTTTATGTGATATATGTCAAACTTTTTTTTGATTGAATTTTTTCAGAGCAAATTACAGGAAGTGTGATAAAAACAGAGCACATCCAGTAATTCTGGATATGCTCAAGATGTCATGAGGTCAGTGGAAGATTTGTTTTATAAAAGCTTCATTTTGATGATAAGTTTTAGTGTTTTTCTTCGTAAAAGCCTTTTGCCTCACCGTCTGTTACAACTTCAAAACTTAAAGGTGCAACTGTAACTGTGTAGGAGCCATCAGCATTCTTTACAGCAGGAGAACTGCTAATCAAAGCTTTTAAGCCCTTGTCTTTTGCAAACAGCTCATTGCTAATAGTTATCTTAGCTACATTGCTTTTATCAAGATTCATTAGATAGAAGAAGGTGTCATCACCTTTAAAGGTCTTTCTACATGAGAAGAGGGATCCTCTAATCTTTAAAAGTTCCATCTTTCCATTAGAGATAGCACCATGCTGAGCGCGTAGCTTCATTAAATAGGTAAAGAGGAGTTGATGCTGTGACTCTTTGTCGGTGAAGTTAGCTATCTTGCCATTATCACGAGCCACATGATCGTCATAGTAGCCCATCTCATTTCTCTTTTTATCAAAGTTAGGAACGTCCTGACCTATTTCTTCACCATAGTAGTTGGTGATAGGTCCTGAGTGAGCTATTGCAAGATATGACAGTGCAAGATCAACTCTCTTGTCATAGCTCTCCTGTAGGCCTGCTCTTTGGATAAGATCACCAAAGCGCACCAGATCATGATTGGTGATCATTAAATTTGGATAAGCATGACTTGGTAGGTTGTTCTCGTCATACTTTAAGAGATCGATTAAATTTAGTGCTGAATGGTTCTGTTTACCCCATTCTTCGGTTGCGAGTGTCTGTACAATGCCATAACGAAGACCAAAGTCAAAGCATGAGTCTAAGGCAGGATTTTTATTTGGACCATAACCTGTTTTTGCCATAGTAGGATTGTCAGACCAAATTTCACCTACCATATAGCCTAAAGGATGCACGTCTTTACCGTTACTGTCTTTATAGGTAACTGAGGCACTGGTGTTCTCAACTGCCTTTTTAATATGACGCCATGTATCTAGTGGTACTTGATAGGCCTGATCTAGTCTCCAGCCATCAATCTTGTAGTCCTCAATATAGTGAGTAGCTACTTCTGTCATAAATTTTTCTGAATCGCCATTAGCATCAAAGTCAGTACAAGAGGTGTTCTCAGGTGGATTGTATGGCTGTAGATTGCTACCAATACATTTACCTGTCATATGTAAGGTATTACCTTTAGGAGACTTGGTGATTACATCTGATCTAAAGTGACCAAAGACACCGTCTAAGAAGACATACAGACCATTCTTATGGGCAGTATCAATTAACTCTTTTAATTTCTCATTAGTACCGAAGCGTGGCTCTACATTAAAGTAGTCATAGATGTAATAGCCTGTTGCATCAAGTTTTGATGGAGTTTGTCCGTCTGGCACTGTCCTAAAGACAGGTGTCATCCAGATAGCATTCATGCCTAAACTTTTAATGTAAGGAATTGCATTGATGATACCCTGCAGATCTCCTTTGTGAGATGAGGTGCCATAGCCTGTATCAAAGTTAATAGAATCATCTCCATTTTGAAAAGACTCAACCATTACCTGATAGATACGTAAATCGGCTATTGGATCGACTGTACCAGTATCATTTCTGTAAGATTTAAAAGTGTTATACCAGTTAGAATTAACTGAATCTAGTGTGTATTCATCAATTCCGTTATTAGAAGCACAGCCTGACAACAGAGCTAATAAAACTAAAGATAGGGTAGTTTTAATTATTGTTTTCATAGTTTTCCAAGAAATGTTTATTTGATTGATGAATGCATTGTACGGAGAAAACTAAGAAAATATTTGGAGATATTTCACAAGTTTTGAGTGGATTTGCAAGAGTCTTTGAAAAAGTAGTGAACTGTAAATAAAAGAGGTCTGATTTACTTGAGTTAGATCACATGAGTATGTGGGGCTTAGCAATCAACGTAAGTGTAACTAACATGTAATGACTTAAAGAATACCTCCACAAGAGAAGCTGTTTTCATTTTAACAGTCATTGTGTTAGTACCTGGATGACAGCCAATGAACTCTTGAGATAAGAGCTCTTTGTCCATGAGTACTTTTACTTTATGTTCTGTATCTGAGACTAAATCTAATGGACTTACAGCTCCTGTAGTTACATTTAAGAGTGCTTTTAAATCGTCATCTGAAGCAAAGGACAGGTGAGATGAGTTAATCTCTTTGGCGATATTATTTACTTTGACTCTCTTATCACCTGATATCATCAGTAAAAAGAACTCATGCTGACGGTTTACCAACAAAAGATTTTTACAAGGAACTATCTTTAACTTTTGCTCTACATAAAGACCATCCTGCATGGTAAGCAAAGGCTCATGCTCAAGAACTTCATATGAGATTTTTTGTGAAGTGAGAGTATTTAAGATAGATTCTGATGATGACAATGTTAAATCCTTGAGATTTTAAAAGAGCTCTCATAAGTGAGCTCTAACAATAGAATTACTAGAAAGACCAACTGCTCTCTGTAGCAATGGTTACGTCAACCTTGCCGTGTTTTAGACCAACAGTAAGCTCTTCATCAAAAGGAGGCTTATCAATGATAAGTCTTGAGATCTGATTCCATGGTAAGAATAAACTTACAGCATTTTTTGAGATCTTTGAAGAGTCTGCCACAATGATAGTTTCACTAGCACTGCGTGCCATGGCTTTGTAGGTCTCTCCGATTTCTAAGTCAACATTAGATACACCGATCTGGTTAAGTCCAGTTGCACCTAAAATTGCTTTATTTACATAGATTTTTGAAAAATAATTGATTGATTCTGGTCCAAATACGCAATTCTCATCATCGTTATAAAGACCAGGGCATACGTGTACTTTAAAAGTAGGATTTGAACTTAGAGCTGATGCAATAGCATAAGAGTCTGTAAAGACTGTTAAATCTCTCTTCTCAGCAGCAAGTCTTACTGCTACCTGCAAAGTGGTAACAGAACTTCCGATAGCTAAAACTTCACCATCATTGATGTAATGACAGGTAGCTCTGGCAATAATCTCATACTGTTTAACATTAACCATCTCTCTTTGTTTAAAAGATGGTTCCTTAGTAATAGCAGGAGCCGCACCACCATAGGTACGACTGATTAGACCTAATGATTCAAGTTCGTCCAAATCACGGCGAATAGTTTCTGTAGAAACTCCAATATCCTGAGATAACTCAGATACTCTTAGGGCGGGGTATTCTTTTAATTTATCAGTTATAAGTTTCTGCCTTTCAGGCTTTGTAAGCTTTATTGTTTTCATTTCAGAACCTGCTCCTTCACTTATGATTCAAAGACGGTGACAATCTATTTTCATGTTTTCATTATAATTGCCACCGTATTATTTTTCTATATGTTATGTTTTAGCTTTATAACTCTTAGATGCGACCCTGTCTGCGGTGCATCATGTAAACTGTTAAAGCACCTAATAACATTAGTCCTGCAGCACCTAAGGTGCTCATGGTTCCTAATGTTGGTACCATTGGGGTATAACCTGCAACCATCTTAGAGTACAACCACTTTGGAACAGTGTTGTCTACACCAGTAGTGTACAGTGATAATGGGAAGTTACCCCATGAAAGTAAGAATGCAAACAGCATTCCTGACCAAATACCAGGCCACAGTAGAGGTAGTGTTACTCTCCTGAAGATCTGGAATGGAGTTGCTCCAAGATCTTTTGCTGCATCTTCTAGTGTAGGATCAAAACCGTAAACCTGAATTGCGATAACTAGAGTAACAACAGGGGTTATCCATACTAAGTGAGCAAATACTGCTGTATGCCATGACAGAGGAATACCAATTGCGTTAAACCACAGTAATAGAGCAAGACCTAATACAGGTTGAGGGAAGAAAACAGGCATTAAGATGATCTTTTGGAACATTTTCTTTCCTTTCCATGAGAATCTAGCAAATGCTAAAGCTCCACAGAATGCAATGATGGTACTTAAAATAGTTACAAAGAATGCAATTAACAGAGAGTTACTTACTAACTGACTGATCTCAATTGAGTTAGCAGTCTTGGTCCACCAGTCAAGTCCCCACTTTTTAATAGGGAACATGAAGTAACGACCTTTTGAAAGTGAAGATAAAGCATCACATAGTACTGGAAGATAAATAAATCCGATAACTGCAATAGTCCAAATAATGATAAAGGTTCTGTTGCGTCTTCCTTGTTTTGTGTATTCCATAATGGCCTCCTATGCACGGCCCATGAGCTTGTCTAAATCGATCTTCATGAAAGCATATAGTGTTAAGGCACCGATAATCAGGGTTAGCACTACAGCTAAGGCTGCGCCTTGTGGCCAGTTCTGCGAGAAGGTAAATGACACATCAATATCGTTGGTAATCACAATGATTGACTGACCGCCTAAGATCTTTGATTCAGACATTGAACCTGTTGCTAAGACAAAGGTTAATAACATTCCAATTAGCACACCAGGCATTGAAAGAGGTAACTCAATCTGCCACCATGTTCTAAGACGCGACGCACCTAAGTCTCTTGCTGCGGTTATTAGATCCTTTGGCACTAAAGCTACACCCATGATTACAGGGAACAGCATGTATGGTAAGAATGAGTAAGCAAGACCCATTGCTGTCATACCTGGTGTGAACAGAATATCAGGTCCAGACAGACCTACCATCTTACAGATACCATCTAAAACACCGTTCTTACCAAAGAATAAGATCCATCCATAAAGACGAACGTTTTCTGATACGAACAGAGGAAAGACAAAGAGAATACTGATAAAAGTAGACATACCTTTACCAAAGACTCTTACCATGCCTACGGCAACCGGATAGCAAACTACAGCTAAAACTGCAGTTACAAATGCTGCAAGTCCTATAGACCAAGCAAATGATCTCCATACAGAGCTTGAACCATCAAAAATGTGGATGAAGTTCTCTAATGTAAAAGAGGTAAATGCATGGAATGATCTAGGTTCGGCAAATGAGAAACCTAATACCATGAATAAAGGTGCCACAAAGCCTATAAACAAAAGAATGTATACAGGTAGTGCACAGCGACCGCCTTTAGAACGGACAAAATCCTCAATCTTAGTAATAAAACTGTGCTTTTTTAATTGGATAGTCATAGTAGCACCCCCATATTATTCTGTTACAAAGATGGCATCTTCAGCGTTCCATCCAACTTTGATAACAGAACCGGTCTTGTACTCACCAACTTCTGATCTTGGTAACTCAAGGGTAATTTCCTTTTTGCCACATAGAAGTTGGAACTGAGATCTTGAGCCTAGTGAGAACTGATTTAAGATCTTGCATTCAACCACGTTATCAAGAGTTATTCCTTCTTTAGCAAGCTTTAAAGCCTCAGGTCTTACAATGATGTAACCTTCTAAGTCCCTTCCATGAGGAACTACCTTAAAGTCCTGCTTAGGAAAATCTGAACTCTCCCAACCTCCTGTAGGCTTTACTCTGATTGGGAAGATGTTAACGTCACCAATGAACTCAGCCACAAAGCGTGAAACCGGGTGAGCGTAAATCTCTTCTGGGGTACCTACCTGCTTTAATTCACCTTTGCAAAGAACACCTACTCTATCTGACATGAACATAGCTTCTTCAAGTGAGTGAGTAATGTAAATAAAGGTCTTACCAGAACGTCTGTGCAGCTCTTTTAATTCCTTTTGCAGTGTCTTACGTAACTTTGCATCAATAGCAGATAAAGGCTCATCAAATAAAATGATCTCTGAGTCATAAGCTAAGGCTCTAGCAATAGCTACACGCTGACGCTCACCGCCTGAGCACTTCATAACGTTCTTGTTGTAGTAGTCCTCAGGTAAATGAACCAAATCCAACAGCTTTTGAGCTTTCTCAATACATTTTTCAGGAGCGATGCCCTTAACTCTCATAGGGAACTCAATGTTCTGACCTACGGTCATGTGAGGGAACAGTGCTAAGAACTGGAACACCATACAGGTAGGTCTCTTATCTGGAGGTAGTGTAGAAATACTCTTGTTTTCAAGCACAATATCACCAGAGGTTGGCTGATCCATACCTGCTAGCATTTTCAAAATAGTGGTCTTACCTGATCCAGATGGTCCTACCAGTGTGAAAAACTCATTCTTTTTTACAATGAGGTTTACGTTTTTAATAACTTTTACTTTGTCAAAATCTCTGCAAACATTTACAAGATCAAGTAGTGGTTGACCAGGAAGAACTTCAACTTTTGATTCGTCATCTTTTAAAGAGGTGGTTTTGCTATTCATAATTAAAACCTCATAAAGTAATTTTTATAAATTGGGAAATTAAGTAGCTCCCAAGTAAATGAAGAATGTGTTATGTGAAAGAATCAAACTTCATAAGTTAAAAGTACAACATAATAATGTTGTAATCAACACATTATTATTTGTTGTTGCAACATTAACTATTTTCTTTATTTGTAAGTGCAACATGAATAAAATACTGACCATAAAATTATGTAGATATAACAACAGGTTAAATAAAATGTTGAGGTTGCAACTAGAATTACTGCTCTTATCGTAAATGTTGCAACTTGTTTAATAAAGTGCAAGTGCACTAGCTAGGTGCTTTGTTTTCCCTATATTTGAGAGTCGTACCCAATTTTTCTATCAAACTACAATGTAGTTTTTTTTCGATCAAAAACTTATAAATTGATTAATGTCACTGTTTTTATATGGGGGTATAGTAGCTATATTGATTATTCTAATTTTAGGAGTTGAAATTATGGCAATAAGTACTGCAGTTCAAAAGGGAAACATGGTTTACGTTTATGATGAAAAGGGAAAAGTCCTTTTTATGAGATTTGGGAAGTTACATGGTTATACTTCAGATAGCGTATCAATAGAAACACAAAAAAATACATTGAGTATTTTTGATCCAAAAAATCATTTGGTTAAAATATTGCTCTTGTAATTTTATTATGAATTAGTTTTGTGATATTTGGTTAAAGATCAATACGATTCATATTTAGTAGATGTACAGAACAAATAGCAAGATTGCATACAACGTGAAAAGGATCTGCCATTTCACAAAAATGGCATTATGCATTTACTTGAGGGATCATGTAGATTTCACCAAAAGGATCAGATCTGCGATGCAGTCTAAACTGCATCGCCTCCCCGTCTTTGTTTTACTTCATCTTTGTTGGACTTGTATAGGCTCTCATGTTCAGATCACCTAACACAATATCAACGCAATTGTGCACTATTCTGTCGATTACCGATTCCGCCTGGACATTTCCTCCAAGTCTGTTGTGCCATTCAGATTGTTCGTAAAGAGTACACATGACGGTACTTAAACCTTTTCGCCTTTCAAAGATTTCAAGCAAACAATTGCAGAAAGACTCGGTAGTTGGTTGCAATAGCCACTCATCTATTATCAGTAAAGTCGGTCTTGCGTATTTTTTGTACAGTACTGTTTTTGACAAGTGCATAGCTCCTCTTTCTTCAAATTCCTGAATCAAATCAGACAGGCGAACATATAGAGTCTTATAGCATTTTTCGATAGCTACGTTTGCTATAGCGCATGCCAGGTGTCATGAGACTCATCCTTATAAAAAGCAAAACACCTTGTTTTACTCAATTTGGAGGGTAGCAGATCCTTTGTTGTGAATTAGGTGATCCTTCTCATGAAATGATGCTAGAAAACATTGCTGATCCTAGTTGTAAACTAAATGATCCCCAAGTACGAATTGTGTGATCCTATATTGCGCAATACGCAGCAAGATCTTCAAAGCTGACGAAAGGTTCGTTTATTGATAATGTTATCTGATAAAACTAATGAAGTGACTGCTATTTGTTAGCTGCTACGTTGTCCATTTAGTCTCACATTTTCAAGTAATCTCTCATTAAATTCCAAATTCAAAGCTAAGCTGTTTTTAATTTCAGTATTTTCAGCTCTTTGTTTAGGTATCGATCATGAACTTTAAGAATTTTAAATATTACTTTAGGTTATATTTTAAATATCAACCAAGAACTCGAGAACAATTAGATATTTTGCTAGATAGAGACGATGTCGAATATGAGCATATTAATGTTTCTCATATTACTGACATGTCTTTTTTATTCTGTTCTGATTCTTCTTTTACCGAAGATGTAGATGTAGTCACTCATAAGCTAAAGCCTAATCAAAAAGGTTTAATAACTTGAAATGTATCAAATGGAATTGATATGAGAGCAATGTTCTGTAGAGCTTCTGATTTTAATCAACCAATAGGAAATTGGAATGTTTCTAATGTTACCGATATGAGCGAAATGTTTTGTGGTGCTTTATCATTTAATAAACCAATTGATAGTTGGGATGTCTCAAATGTAACAGATATGTCTGGTATGTTTTGTAGGGCAAAATTATTCGATAAAGGTATTGATGAATGGGATGTATCTAATGTAACTAACATGAGTGAAATGTTTAAAGAAGCAAAAGCTTTTAACCATCCTATTGGTAACTGGAAGGTTTCAAAAGTTACCAATATGAGCGAAATGTTTTGTGGAGCAATATCTTTTAACCAACCTTTAGAAAATTGGGATGTTTCCAATGTTAAAAATATGGAGGAAATGTTCAAAGGAGCTACTTCATTCAATCAGCCAATAGAAAATTGGGACGCACTGAATGTTGTTGATATGCGAGGAATGTTATATGACGCTAAATCTTTTAAACAGAAAATTCCTAACTGGAATATTTCGTATAATTACAACGCAACAGAGATACTAAATATCGTCCGTATGAATTTAAGTGAAATTGCAAGTACATTAAAAAATGGTTCATAAAATGACTAATTTTTAACTATATTAGTGGAAATGTTCTTATATACAGTTGCATGTCCAAAATAATGCCGGCATTAGCCGGCACATATGGAGATGATGAATCTAATTAACCTTTGGTTCTCTTTGCTTCTACCATGATGTCGTGTGCCTTATCATAGTCAGGAACGATATCATAAGCACGAGAACGTGACATTTCTTCATCTAATGAATCCCACTGAATTGCATCTAACTCATCTGATGTAAACAGATCAAAGCACTTCTTGTTACCCATCTGAGCTACTGGGTTAAAGGTACCTTCTGCAAATGCTACGGTATGAGCAACTTCAGGATCCTGTACGTGCTTTAAGAAATCCTCAGCTAAAGGTGAGTGAACTGGATTGTTTACAACAGAGGTAACCTCAACCCACATTAGCGCATTCTCAAGAGGGGAGATTGCTCTAATATTATCTAAGCCTTCAGCTCTTGCTAAAGATGCTGTATAGGTACCACCAGAAATGTAAGCATCAATATCACCGTTTACTAAAGCCTGGTTTACAGCTGCAATATCACCTACGAACTTAGCATTACCAAAGATCCTCTTGCAGGTCTTTTCAAATGCTGCCATTTCATCTGCGCTGTGCTCTTTGTAAGGATCGATACCTGCTATGGTGAACATATGAGCTACGTTCCAGTCATCAGCTTCGTTAATAGCATATTTCCCATTTAAGCTGTCATCTGCCCAAAGTTTCCAACCAGTCTTTTCAGCGGTCTCTCTTGAGATCTTGTCGGTATTAACTACGAAGTTATATGGTCCAAATCTCTGCACCATACCTAACAGTTTTGTGCCATCTTCGCTCATTGCCCAACTGTATGGGTATTTAAAGGTAGGTAGCATATTCTCAAAATAAGGAGCAAAAACTTTCTCGTCTAAAGGAGTGATTAAGCCTTCAGGGAAAAGAACTTTACGGGCCCATGGGTTATTAACGTTGATCAAATCCCAAATTTTAGTTTCACCAGCACGTAACTTATTTACCATGGTAGGGTCATTAGTAGCAGACTCTGCTTTAACTGAAGCACCGGTTAGCTTTCTGTAAGGATCTAACACATCTGCGCTGTTATAACCTTCCCAGCACAGAATATTCAATTCTTTATCTCTTTCACCAGCGAATGCTTTTGAAGACAACATTACAGGAGCGCAAGCTGCTGTTGCACATGCTCCCATCATTTTTAACATAGAACGGCGTGTTAACTCAGTCATAATGACCTCCAAATGTGTAACCTTGTTCATAAAATGTTGAAGTTTATTTAACGATACCTAAAAAATGTTGGATTGACAATATAAAAATTGTAAAAACTAAAAATATTTTGTTGTATATTGACTGATAATCAACAAAGATTTATGTTTGTGTTAAAAGTACAACATATTATGTTGATAAGTTCCAATATGTTGGAAGGTCAAATTTTGTTCCACATTTAATCGCTATATACAGTAAACAAGCACAAAAGCCTTATTTCATCTGTATATAAGCAGGATAGAAAAGGTGACGTTATGAGCAAAGAGTACGAGCCACAAACAGTTAAAGAGCTTACTGATATGGTAAACAGTTCATTAAAACTGTGGGGTATGAGCGATGAAGCTTATGCAAAACTAATCAATTTGTCAGAGAATGCCACTTTTTGTGCAACTGATCCTAAAGAGGGCCCCAATAAAGGACACTCTCTAATCTTAAGAGTTCAACGTAACGACTATTCAACCAAAGATGCAATTAGATCAGAGTTAGCTTGGGTTAAAGCATTAGCTGATGAGCATGTCATCTCTACAGCAAGACCAATTCCCTTAATTACAGGTGAGTATGTTGCAATGACAACCACTGCTTCAGGCGATCACCGTATGATTGTTGCCTTTGAAAAGTTAAATGGTAGTGAACCTACCTTAGAGTTAGCTGGACTTGATCACTGGTTTGAAGTTGTAGGTGAGATTAGTGCCAAGATGCACAACCATGCAAGACAGTGGAAGCGTCCTGAGTGGTTTACAAGACGTATTTGGGACTTTGATGGCATCATCGGAGAACACGCTTACTGGGGTAATTGGAAGAACAGTAACGGTTTAGATGATTTTGGAAAACTAACTGTGGGTAAGACTGTAGATGTTGTAAAGACTCTCATGGATGACTACGGTGAGAACAATTACAACTTTGGTGTGATCCACTCTGATTGCAGAGCAACCAACCTGCTTGTAGATGGAAGTGATCTTCATGTGATTGATTTTGATGATATGGGCTTTGGTTGGTATCTGTTCGACTTTGCAGCGGCTTTAAGTTTCATGGAGCAGTCTGATGATGCAGTTAAGTTAGCAAATGCCTGGATTAAAGGTTATGAAAAGGTAACTAAGTTATCTGACTATGAAAAGGATCTGCTGCCTACACTGTCTATCATGCGTCGTATTGAGCTGATGTCATGGTGCACCAGTCACAGTGAAGTTCCATTTGCAGCAAAAGAAGGTCTACAGGTTACCAAAGATACTGTAAGACTATGTGAGTCATATTTAGCTGGTAGTTATTTAAAGTAAGAGGTACGCATCATGTATGACAGCTTAAAGGAATGTTCAGCAATTGTAACTGGTGCAGGATCTGGTATTGGTAAAGCTATGGCAATTAGCTTTGCCAAAGCTGGTTGTAAGGTAGTTTGTGTAGCAAGACGTAAAGCTACTTTAGATGAAGTTGTAGCAGAGATCACTAAAGCAGGTGGAGATGCTATTGCCTTTGCAGGTGATGTAACTTCATATGAACAGATGCAAGCAATGGCTAAGACTGCAGTTGATGCCTATGGACGCATTGATATCTTATTGTCAAATGCAGGTGTTATACCGCAAGTTCCTCTATCAGAGATGACTGATAAAGATTTTGATATGGTGATGGATATCAATGTCAAAGGTATGTTCCATGCGATAAAAGCAGTAATGCCTTATATGAAGAAACAAAAGTATGGCAGAATTATTTTAACCTCATCAATTACAGGTCCTATCACAGGCTATCCTGGTTGGGCAGTATATGGAGCAAGTAAAGCTGCTCAGTTAGGCTTTATGCGAACCGCTGCCATGGAATTAGCTCCATATGGAATTACCGTAAATGCTGTATCTCCTGGCAACGTAATGACTGAAGGCTTAAAATCATTAGGACAGAACTACGTTGATATCATGGAAAAGGCAGTCCCTGTCGGAAAATTAGGAACAGGTTTTGATATTGCAAATGCAGCCATGTTCTTAGCTTTAAAAGAGTCCTGGTATGTAAATGGTCATAATTTGATTATTGACGGAGGTCAAATCTTGCCAGAATCAGCAGGAGCTCTAGATGAAATGCGCAAGCTCTATGAAGCTGATATAGCCAAAGCTTAATGAATTATTATTTCTCTTGTGTTTAAGCGTTACCTTTATGATAACGCTTTTTTTGCCATCCATTTTCATGTAATTAAAATCACACTGTTTCAGGTAGTTGAGTGGCTGTTTATTAACTATTCTTGAATGAATCAATTAAAAAACGATTGATGAACAATTCATCTCTTATTCTCATCAAGTTTAATTAAGGAGTATTTGCTACAGGAAAGCGCGCCTAGGATCGGTCTAGTAGCGCACTTGAAGTTGATTTTTCTATCTTTAAGGCAACAGCCTTAAATCTCTGAAGTAGATTTGTTAATCATTGAAAATTGAGTGATCGCCGTTATAGTTAATGCAATGCATCACTCATCATAAGACGAGTGTCTCTTGTGGGGATAATAGCCAAAGTAATATCTTTCCTTGATCTAATCTAAGAAGAGTTATCTTTACTCTTTAATTCTTCTGTAATATCCGGTCATACAGCAAAAAAAACTACAGGATCAATTTTGAAAACCTACTTTTGTTCTGTAGCTTTTAGCTGTACTTTTAACTTGCTTTGATTACTTACCAATCTCTTTTAAAGACTTTGTAATTGCATCTATAAAGAAATCAGCATCCTTTCTATAGAAACGTAGTGGAGGACGGATCTTAAGAATGTTGCCATAAGGGCCTGCAGCTCCAATAAGAACATTGTTATAACGCAATCTGTTAATTAAGAGTGTTGCGCTTTCAGGATCAATCTCTTTAGTTTCAGGATCTTTTACAACTTCAAGTCCAGTAAATAAACCTGCTCCTCTTACATCACCAATGCAAGGATGATCTTTTGCTAGTTCTTTTAATCCTGCTCTTAGGTAGTCACCGGCATCTTTTGCATTGTTGATTAAATCATCTTCCTGCAGAACTTCTAATACCGCAGTACCAGCTGCAGCAGCACCAGGTGTACCACCAAAGGTATTAAAGTAACCAGTGCCTTTTAAGGCATCAATAATTTCACTTCTTGTAACCATTGCTGCCATTGGGTAGCCATTACCCATAGGTTTACCCATGGTTACGATGTCTGGCACAACATCGTGCCTCATGAATCCCCACATCTTACCGGTTCTACCAAAACCAGGCTGTACTTCATCGGCGATATAGACACCACCGTGCTTATGCACTACGTCAATAGCCTTTTTGATAAAACCACTAGGATCTGCAAACACACCATCTGATGAGAAAATATCGTCAAACAGGATGGCAGCAAACTTAATTCCATGTGCCTCAAGATCTAAGATTGCTTTTTCTACATCATTTGCAAACTTATCAGCTAACACATCAGGTGCAATTCTGTAAGTATCAGGTGCTGGTACTGCTCTTACAAAGTCAGCTGTTACCTTACCATTGGTGCTTGAAGGAGATACAAAGGTAGTTAAATAAGAGTTTCCGTGATAAGCACCGGAGGTGACGATAACACCTTTACCACCAGTTAAGTAAAAAGCAGCTCGCAGAGCAAGATCGTTACTCTCTGAACCTGTACAGGTCATAGCAATTTTATCTAGTGGCTTTGGGAAGGTCTTTAGTAACTTCTCGGCATAATCATCAACTACTTTGTTTAAGTATCTAGTGTGAGTATTAACGATTGAGAGTTGCTTTCCTACGTATTCAGCTACACGAGGATGACCATGACCGATACAAGCTACGTTGTTATAGCAGTCTAAGAATTTATTGCCTCTGTTATCAAACAGGTAGCAACCTTCACCTTTAACTACTTCAATTGGTTCTTGGAAGAACAACACTGATGCTGAACCAAATACATCTAAACGACGTTGAGTTTCACCTTTTATGTCTTCAGGGAGAGTGCCTACATTGCTCTGATCAAAGGCATTCATAGAAAGAATTGATTTAATTGCCATAAGAGCTCCTATTATATTCAGAAAGCCAATTTGTTGTTTTGTTATGTTTAAAGTAACACATAAATGTGGTAACTGCAACTATGTAACAACAAAATGCATTATAAATGTTGTAATTGCAAACTAAAAGAACATAAATAATGTTGCAGTGCACTCTTATGCTCAAAAATAATACACAAAGATCAACATTGATTCATTGTGAAGCACTGTCGAAAGATTTTTCTAAAAGCCTTAGTAAATGCTACTTAGCTACTTGAGTTGTAAGTTTTATGCTCTCTTTCTTCTTGAAAAGAACATATGAGATAACTACGCCAATCTCATAGAGAATGATAATTGGTAAAGCTAACATTAGCTGTGAGGTAATATCTGGAGGTGTGAGGATAGCTGCAATTAAAAAGGCAATTACAATTAAGTAACGACGAAATTTTTTGAGTTTTGTTGGAGTTACAACATTAAGTGCACTTAATAAAATGACTGCAACTGGTACTTCAAAGGTGATTCCAAATGCTAAGAACATGTGCAGTACGAAACTTATATAAGAGTCGATATCTGGCGCAAAAGAGATAGATTCAGGTGAAAATGAAGCTATAAACTTAAATAAAAAGCCAAAGACCATAAAGTAGCAATAGGCAATGCCTAAAACAAACATGAATACTGAAGAAATAATAAAAGGGATCACCACTTTCTTTTCATGTTTATATAAACCAGGGGAGAAAAACTCCCAAATCTGAAAAAGAGTAAAAGGAAAACTGATACAAAAAGCGCAGAACAGCAGTACTTTTAAAGGTCCCATTACAGGTGCAATTACACTTACAGAGAGTAACTGTGTGCCTTGAGGTAATGAGCTTAATAAAGGCTTTGATAAATAATCAAACAGTAATTGCATGAAAGGAGCTAGTGCTACAGTGCAGACTATAATGCCTATAACGATCAGCATGATCCTTTTTCTTAACTCCAAAAGGTGCGCTGTTACAGTCATACTTTGAAGTTTTTCTGTGGTAGCTTCTTTCATATTAGTCACCTTTATAAGGTTATCTGCAATATTGATAACTATGAGAGTTTAAATACCTTTCATGTACCAGTTACTTTGCAACTCTTTCTTTTAGCAGTGCAATTTCCTGTTCGAGCTTTTCAATTCTTAAGATTAAATTTGCATCAGTCTTATCTTGATGGAGAGCTGTTTTAGAAACATCTTCATCATGAGTTGAAGATTTATCAGATGGTGCTTCTTTAAAGTCCTCAGCACTAACAGTCCACTGCCTTTTACCTTGAGTCTTACTTTTTGTAGGTATTGGAGAGATCCTGTTTACAACATCATGAAAGTCGTTTTCTTTTACGGAAGGAAAGTTGTGTCTTATTTCATCAAGCTGTAATTGTGTTTTGACGGAATTTAGATAGTTCTTTGCTTTAGCAAAGATCTGTCCTACGCTGAACATCAGTTTAAAGGTCTTAGCAGGACCTAAAACTAACAGCGCTACGACAACTATGATGATGAGTTCGTCAAAACTTATAAAGTCCATTTACTTTTTCTCAATTGAACTTTCTTTAGCTACAGGTTTGTCTTCAAATTCATCCTGAGCTTCTTTCATGCCTTCTTTAAAACCTTTGATGGCACCACCAAGATCTTTACCAACGTTTTTGAGTTTTGATGTACCAAACACTAAAGCTACAACTACTAAAAGAATAAGCCAGTGCCAAATTGATAATGCGCCCATAGTAAAGCTCCTTAAGATTAACTAAAGAATGTTTAGTTCAGTATCATTTTTTAGTGATGTACTTTCAACATAATTCAAAGCAAATGTTGCAAAAAGCAACACGATGGAGCAGATTTAAGCTCGAAGTTTGAAGTTGGTGCATTAGTTGCACTAATGATGAAATTGGAAATTGTTTTAAGCGTTATTACAAAAGCCCTCAATGAACACAGTTCTGAGGGCGATCATTATTTAGGTATTCGCAAAAGCTATAGCTGTCAAAAGTAATACTTTTTACTGGTTGATAACTTTTAAAGCCATATTAGCAGCGCTTGTTCTGTTTTCTACAAGTAGCTTTTCAAAAATGCTTTCAAGATGTTTGTTTACAGTTCTTGGACTTATCCCAAGGATCATGGCTAAATCTTTATTAGATTTGCCTTGACTTACCCAATATAAAACTTCGCCTTCACGGGCTGTGAGAGAAAAATTTTGACAAAGTAACTTTGGTCCATCAATTTTAGGTTTATTTTCGCAGACCGTAAATATGAATAAAGAATCCTTACTATTGTCATATTTCAAAATCAGTGGAGGATCAGTGTCAGGGACTAAAAACTCATTTTTGTCTTTGAGTTTAACAACGATATTCTTAAAAAAGTTTGGAAGAGAAGAAGCAATATCGATCTTTTTTATGCCTGAGACTTCTAGTAACTCGCTTGCTTTTGGAGTAAGCCATTTTATAAAACCGCTTTTATCAACGGCAATAGAACTTAAACCTACGCTATCTAATATCTCTCTTGACATGGTAATTTGTCTTGATTTCTGTATATGCGTACGGATCCTTGCTACAAGCTCTTTGATACGGATTGGCTTTTGAATGTAGTCAACTGCTCCACTATTAAAACTCGATTCGACATTATTTTCTGAGTCTAGACCAGTCATAAAAATAACAGGAACAGACTCTAGATCTGGATTTTGTTTTAAGGTTTTACAGGTTTCAAATCCATCCATCTCAGGCATTACCGCATCAAGCAAAATGAGATCAGGTTTTATCTTTTTGCAAATTGAGACAGCTTGCATACCGCTTAGAGCAACTAATACAGAAAAGCCCTCATTATCTAATGCATCGTTGAGCATAGAAACGGTATCAGGTGAATCGTCCACAACTAGTACTATTTCATCTTCGTTTTCATCGTTCATTTTTTATTCCAGATGCCTATTTAGTTCATCAAATTTCATTTCATCGGTTAAAGATAATAAAAGCTCTTTTTGTCGTTGAGAAATGAGGTTATTTGCAAAGTAATTTTCTATAATCTTTTTTATTCCGTTAATATACCCTATTGAAATGTACTGCTCTATTTTCTCTTTTTCTTTAGGTGGTAATTTTACTGTAATGGTGCAACCTGAATTGATATTGATCATCTTTGTCTCACCTTCAGTAATTGACTCTTGAGAACTGGTTTGCGTTTTTAGTGAAATCTCTTTTTGAGCTTTGCAAGATGATTCATCTTCTTTGTAAATGTAGTCTACAGGTAATACTCTAGCGATAGCATCAAAAAGGCGTTTCTGTTTAAATGGTTTTATAATGTAACCATTATGAAGATTACGGATATCTTCAGGAACATTACCTTCGCTTGCTTCAGCTGAAACCATGATTATAGGTGCTCTTATTCCTAAAGATCTTAGCTGTCGAAGTAAATACCAGCCATTGTGTACAGGCATTGCTATATCTACTAAAAAAAGTGAGTATGAACTAAGTTCTTCCGTTGTTTTTATCAACACTGAATCTGGACAATCAGCTGTATCCACTATGAAGTCAACTGGTTTTAGTATTGATACAACCAAGTTACGATGATCCTCGTTATCATCAACCTCTAGTATCTTGAATGGTTTTGTTTGTGAATTACTGTAGCCACACACTATTTTTTCGTGTTTAGATAAATTTGGATCTGCAAATGCTCTTGATAATTTCATTTTTACAGAAAATGTTGTGCCTACACCATGAATGCTATTAACATCTAACTCGCCTCCCATTATGGTTACAAGCAGATTAGTAATAGTTAAACCTAATCCTGTTCCTCCAGCTTTCTTTTTTGCTTCATCAAGTCTGTTAAATGGTTCAAAGATCTTTTTTAGCTCGCTTTCTTTTATACCAATGCCACTGTCTTTAATGATAAATTCAGCTACTTCATTTCTGTATTTAACAGTGAAATTAACTCCTCCTACAGAAGTGTACTTAACAGCGTTGGATAGTAGATTTATCAAGATCTGTCTCAATCTTTTTTCGTCTGTGTAGATAAGTTGAGGTAAGTAACCAGTTATGTCAGAGGTGAACTTTAAATCATTTTGAAATGCTTTTTCTGAGAAGTATTCTATTAGCTCATCAATAAGCTGTTTTAAGTTTAAATTTTCATAATGAAGTTCAAGTCTACCTGCTTCAATCTTGGAAATATCAAGAAGTCCTTCAATGAGATCTGCTAGATAATCAGCTGAACGACACATGATCTTAATAGCCTTTTGGTGTTTAGGAGGAATATCTGATGATTGAGATAGTATTTGTCCATAACCCGTGATTGTGTTCAGTGGAGTTCTTAACTCATGAGATATTCCTGAGAGATAACGGCTTTTTGCTCTATTGGCTGCATCTGCATTCTTTTTTGCTTCGGAAAGAAGTTTTTCTGTTTTCTGTCTTTCATTAACTTCATTTATCAAAAGCAAGTTTTGAGTGTGAAATTCTTCTTGTGTTCTTTTTCTACTTTCTTCAACAAGCATGAACATCAAAGAAAAAATACAAAATATGAACTCAAAAAGTAAGAAGCACAGAGTAAATCCTGAAAGAAGTGTAATTTTGTCTATTTGAGAAAACTTGTATTCAACAGTGTAGTAGGATGCTGTTACTACTGCAAAATTAGCTACGGAATAAACAAGCAGATGACTTGCAAAGCGCAATACTCTCTTTGCAATTGTTGTTCTTAATTGCTCTGGAAGAATTCTTTCAAGTTGATACTGTATGTTTGCATGTTTTTTACACTCATCTTCACAGCAGGAATCAAGAGTGCAACATAGAGAGCAAATATAGCCGCCATACCTTGGACAGTAGCAAAGATCTTGAGAGTCGAATGTGTTTTTACAGATGGAACACTCATGTGTACCGTGTATGACGTCCACTTTTCTTGCTAGGTAATATTTTCCATGAGTTATAAATGCTAATGTAGGGCATAAAACAAAGGTTAAAACTAATGTAAAAGGAGCACAAAATGCTTCTAGGAATTGTCCAAATATTCCAAAATAGGCAAGATATCCGAACAGAGAGGATATCAGCATAGAACCAAATCCAACAGGATTTATGTCATATAGATAAGCTCTTTTAAACTCAATTCCTTTGGGACTTAAATGAAGTCTTTTATTGATACTCAGATCTGCTGCGATAGTTCCACACCAAGCAATAGCTACAATTGCATACAAATTAAGGACAGATGTTGCAATAGAGTAAATTCCGTAGCATGTGAGAATATAGGCGATTATTACGTTAAAAAATACCCATACAACACGACCTGGGTGAGTATGAGTTAATCTTGAAAAGAAATTTGACCATGCTAAAGAGCCTGCGTATCCATTGGTTACGTTAATTTTAATTTGAGAAAGTCCCACAAAAGCCACTGTAAGTAGAAGCGCTACTGTGTTGGCATAAGCTCCTAAGAATGAGGTGGTTTCATCAAAGACCTTTAGGTACATAAAGTTAGGATCGATAGCGTTTTTAAAAGGAGTTTCTATGCTTATAAGATAGACTCCAAGAAAAGCTCCTATTAGTATTTTTATTCCACCTAAAAGTATCCAGCCTGGCCCTGCGATTAACGTACCTAAGTATCTAACTCTTTTATTCTCTTTTGTTTTTTGGGGCATAAATCTTAAGTAATCAACTTGCTCTCCAATTTGAGAAATCAGAGCCATCAATATTGATAAAGCGTAACCAAAAAAGCATAAATTGAAATCTGTACTAGAGCCTAAAGACAGTCTTAAATGAGAATCGTTAAATAGTAATAGAACACCAACAATGGAGAGTATTTGCAATATTGCCCAAATCGGTTGTGTATAGCGTTGAAACTTACTGATGAAGCTAAAACCGTTCAATATAAGTGGGATGATTACAAGAGATGTTACTAGATAACCTATCCATAAAGGTAAATTAAAGGCTATCTGCAACATATTAGATAGAATCGTAGATTCAAAAGCTAAAAAGATAAATGTAAAAGAAGCATAAACAAGAGAAGTTACCGATGAGCCTAGATATCCAAACCCCGAACCTCTTGTAAGAAGATCAATATCGACATTGTATTTTGCAGCATAAAAGGCAATTGGTTTACTAACAAGAAAGATAAGGGGAAGAGCTACTAATAGAGCAAAAAAGAGGTGGTTAAAGCCATAAAAAATAGCAATATTAGCTCCAATAACTTCAAGTGCTAAAAAGCTGATTGATCCTAATGCAGCGTTAGATACTGTCAAAGGACTTCTCTTTCGAGCATTTTCTGCTGTATAGCGTAAAGAAAAGTCTTCTAAAGTTTGGTTAGCTACGTATCTGCTATAAACTCTTCTTGCTTTAATAACCGGCTGTACCAAAATCCACTCCTTACCACAATCTTTTATGGATCTTCTTTACTTCATTTTCTTCCTATCTTCTTAGTCAGACATACGTAATTTGACGTAGTCGAATAGAGCATTCTGCACATTCAGTCACATCTTTCCCTTTGTGATAATGACATTAAATCGTTATTAACCCACAGAGGAGAAAACATCATGGAAAAACATACCAAGATGAACTTCATTTCAAAGGCTCTGACAGCTTTAGCTTTAAGTGCAACTGTCTCAACCTCAGCTTTTGCAGCAGATAGTGTTAATACCACTGGTCTTGCGGTTACTGACACTACTGTAAAAGTAGGTATTCTGCATTCCATTACAGGCACTATGGCTTTATCAGAGGCAGGTTCCGTTCAGGCAGAGAAACTAGCAATCGATCAGATCAACAAACAGGGCGGTGTGCTAGGTCGAAAAATTGAAGTAGTACAGGAAGATGGTGCTTCTGATTGGCCTACCTACGCAGAAAAAGCTCAGAAACTTATTGTAAATGATAAAGTTGCAGCAGTGTTCGGTTGTTGGACTTCTGCATCAAGAAAGGCCGTTCTCCCTATTTTTGAGCAATATAACAACATGCTGTTTTACCCAACATTTTATGAAGGTCTAGAACAGTCTCCAAATGTGATCTATACAGGTCAGGAAGCTACTCAGCAGATATTGGCTGGTCTTGATTGGGTAATGAAAGAAAAAGGTGCAAAGACCTTTTATCTAATCGGCTCTGACTACATTTGGCCTCGTACTTCTTTCAAGATTGCTAGAAAGCATATTGAAAAGAATGGTCTAAAAGTTTTAGGCGAAGAGTATTACCCACTAGGTCACACTCAGTTCAACTCTGTTATCAACAAAATCAAATTGAAAAAGCCTGATGTGATCTTCTCAATTGTTGTAGGTGGTTCTAATGTAGCTTTCTACAAACAGTTAAAAGCAGCTGGTATCGATCTTAAGAAAGAAAAGCCAATGCTTCTATCAACCTCTGTTACAGAAGATGAAGTACTAGGTATTGGTGGTGAGAATTATGAAGGCGCTTATTCAGTTACCAAGTACTTTGAAAGCATGAATAACGAGAATAACAAAAAGTTTGTCGCAGACTTTAAGAAAATGTGGGGCGACAAGATTGTTATCGGTGATGTTACAGAGTCAGCTTACTTAGGTCCTTGGTTATGGAAGGCTGCTGTTGAAAAAGCCGGTTCTTTTGACATCGACGCTATTAAGAAAACATTACCAGGTACTGTATTTGATGGTGCACCTAACGGTTCTGTAAAGGTTCATGAAAATCACCACCTGTATATGAAGACCGTTATTGGTCAAGGTCAAAAGGATGGTCAGTTTAAGGTTGTTTATGAGTCAGGTGTGATCGAGCCTAACCCATTCCCAGAGGGATATCAATAACAGAAAGACTGATTAGCCATCAATCTAAAAGGGGGTAAATCCCCCTTTATAAAATCTTATAGGAGCAAATCTTATGTTTTCAGATTACAGTTTTGAGGATCTTGCCTCCATTTTCGCCATGCAAGGCTTCGCAGGTTTATCCCTGTTTTCAGTTTTCCTTCTTATGGCATTAGGTTTAGCCATTATCTTTGGTCAGATGGGCGTTATCAATATGGCTCATGGAGAGTTCATGATATTAGGAGCCTATACAACCTATCTGACTTCCCATTTTTTTGAAAATTATTTACCTTCACTATTTTCAATTTATTTCTTTGTCGCCTTGATCTTGTCTTTTATCTTTACAGGATTATTAGGAGCCCTGATAGAGTATTTGATGATAAGGCATCTCTACTCAAGACCTTTGGATACTTTACTTGCAACATGGGGACTTAGCTTAATCTTACAGCAGACTTATCGTTCAATATTTGGTGCTCGTGAAGTAGGTGTAACTCTACCAGATTGGCTAATGGGCTCAGTAAATCTAACTGACAGCATTGAAATTCCAATCAACGGTCTTTTTGTTTTGTGCCTAACCATTTTCGTAACTTTCTCTGTTTGGTACATCATGTATCGCTCTAAGTTAGGCAGACAACTAAGAGCTGTAATTCTAAATCGTCCAATGGCAGGAGCTGTAGGTATCAATACAGGTCTGGTTGACAGACTAACCTTTGGTTTAGGTTGTGGAATTGCAGGCGTCGCTGGCTGTGCATTTACCATGATTGGTTCAACAGGTCCTACAGCAGGTCAGCTCTACATTGTTGATACTTTCTTAGTAGTTGTGTTTGGCGGTGCAGGAACTTTAATTGGAACAATTGCATCAGCTTTTGGTATTGCTCAAGCTCAATCAGTAATGGAATTCTTTATGTCAGGTTCTATGGCAAAGGTTCTAACTCTGCTGTTTGTTGTTGGCATCCTAATGATTAGACCACAAGGTCTGTTCTCTGTAAAAGTTCGTCACTAAGGAGAATACTATGTTTAAACGAGATCCTATTTATTCTGTTCCGCTGATGGGAAGAAGAACATTCCTAAACTTCATTGTCCTTGCAGTGCTACTTTTAATCATCATGCCTGCATCTTTAGAAGTTTTCCGTCTGAACTTGTTAGGCAAGTACCTAAGTTATGCCTTTGTTGCAATCGGTTTAGTGCTTTGCTGGGGATATGGTGGCATTTTAAGTTTAGGTCAGGGTATTTTCTTTGGTTTAGGTGGATACTGCATGGCAATGTTCCTAAAGCTTGAAGCTTCAACTCCAGAGGCTACTGCCATTCAGTCAACACCAGGTATTCCTGATTTTATGGATTGGAACCAACTTACAGAGTTACCTTGGTTCTGGGTTCCATTTAACAGTTTTCCATTAACTCTTATTTTGATGTTTGCTGTTCCTACAGTATTTGCATACATATTTGGTCTCTGTATGTTCAAACGTAGAGTTGGCGGTGTGTATTTTTCAATCATCACTCAGGCTATTGCAGCAATTTTGACAATTTTGATTATCGGGCAACAAGGTTATACCGGTGGTGTTAATGGAATCACTGATCTTAGAACCTGTCTTGGTGTCGATATTAGAACAGACGAAGCAAAGCTAGCCCTCTACTACATTTGTGTTATCTGCTTACTGTTAGCTATGTTTGCTTGCCATTTGTTACTGCGCGGAAAAATTGGTCACTTGCTGTTAGCAATTCGAGATGAAGAAGAAAGAGTTAGATTCTCAGGATATGACGTTGCCAATTTCAAGATCTTTATTCTGTGTTTCTCTGCAATGCTATCAGCTGCAGGTGGTGCTCTATTTACCTTGCAAGTAGGCTTTATGTCTCCAAGCTTTGTGGGAATTGTAGCTTCAATTGAAATGGTCATCTTCTGTGCTGTAGGTGGAAGACTATCAATTTTCGGCGCTATTTACGGAACAATTATTGTTAACTACGCAAAAACTGTCGTTTCCGAGAACTTTCCTGAATTATGGCTTTTTGCAATGGGAGCTCTATTCATTGGCGTTGTTATGTTCTTCCCAAGAGGTTTAGCAGGCTTATACGAGGACTATCTAAGTCCTTATCTTTACAAAGGTCTTAAGTATCTGCTAACTCCAGAAAATGAGGAATCAGCAAAGAGAATTCCTCCAGGCAAGATGCTTTATGCAATGCTTGTAAACAAGATCCATGAGTACAAAGGAGCTTAATATGAAAGAGATTTTTGATAGCAGCTTACGCGAAGACACCAGTGTTTTAGCTGGCAACAGAAGTTTAAACAAAGATTATGCTCTTTACATTGAAGGTCTTACAGTTTCATTTGATGGGTTTAAAGCTGTGGATAATTTATCCCTTTATGTAGATGAAGGAGAAATCCGCGTAATCATTGGTCCAAATGGAGCTGGGAAAACTACGGTTTTAGATATGATCTGCGGAAAAACAAAAGCAACCTCTGGATCAATAAAATTCCATGATAAAGAACTAACAAAATTAAAAGAGTATGAAATTGTAGAAGCTGGTGTTGGCAGAAAGTTCCAAAATCCTTCAATTTATGAGGCCTTAACTGTTTTTGAAAATTTGGAATTGTCATATCCAAAAGGAAAAAAAGTTTGGGGAGCTTTGTTATTTAAACGCAATAAAGAGATCATTCAAAAGGTAAAAGAAGTTGCTGATACCATTTTTTTAGGTGACAAGCTTAATATGAAGGCTTCTCTTTTGAGCCATGGTCAAAAACAGTGGTTAGAAATCGGAATGTTACTTATCCAAAATCCTTCATTGTTAATGCTTGATGAGCCAGTTGCGGGAATGTCTGTTGCGGAGAGAAAACAGACTGCAGCTCTTTTGAAGAAAATTATTAAAGGTAGATCTGTAATTGTAATTGAACACGACATGAAATTTGTTGAAGACATTGCTGATAGAGTAACCGTAATGCATCAAGGAAAGCTGCTTGCAGAAGGCAACATGGAAAGCATCAAGAAAAATCCTAAAGTTATAGATGTCTACTTAGGTCAATAGGAGATTTTATTATGTTAAAGCTAGAAAATTATTCTGTTGCATATGGTGAAAGTTCGGTCATTAAAGCTCTCAACCTTGAAATCAAAGACAATGAGATTGTCGCACTATTAGGTCGCAATGGAATGGGAAAAACAACTCTCATGAAATCTCTTATTGGCATGATCAAAAGTTGTGAGGGAAAAGCTTTTTTAGGAAAAGAAGAAATAGAAAACCTAAAAAGTTATGAGAGGGTAAAAGCAAGTATTGGTTTTGTTCCTCAAGGTAGAATGATCTTTTCAACTATGAGTGTAAAAGAAAATATTGAAACTGGATTAACTGTAACTGGTTCTAATGTGATTCCTGAAGATTTGTATGTTAGTTTCCCAATTTTAAAAGAGTTTGCAAAAAGAAAAGGAGGAAATCTATCTGGAGGACAGCAACAGCAGCTAGCAATTGCAAGAGCTTTAGCCTCAAATCCAAAGTTACTTTTGCTCGATGAGCCTACTGAGGGTATTCAACCGAATATCATTAAAGATATGGCAAAAACACTTAGAAAAATTCGAGATGACAGAGGCCTTACAATTTTTGTTTCAGAACAGGTTCTAAGTTTTGCTCTTGATGTTGCAGATAGAATTGTTGTGATGGAAAAAGGCGCTATTGTTTATGATGCCACTCGAGATGAAACAGATGCTGATCTCGTAACTAAATTCCTTTCTGTATAGTGTAATTTTTCATGTAGATTGTGTCTGAAAACTTTGACAGGTAAATTTGAGAGATGTTTACCTGTCTTTTTTTTCATGAGTCTATAAAACTTTCCAATTGATATTCATTTGAGCTTAAATCTCACCTTTACAATAACCGTAGAATTGTTTGTATCAAGGTAAATCATCTTAAATGGGCTCTTGTTTTATGAGCGTACCTCGATAGTAACTGAATGCTACTGTCCTTCCGTAAAAACAATGAAATTAAGTGCAACTACGTAAAATGACGTATTCGTGTAGTCAATTCTGCCAATTTTTTACTCATAAGTAATCTTAGATAATGAACTCAAGTTCAGAGGGAAATGAACCTTGAACTGAAAGTTTTTCTTTATCTACATCAATATATGAGGTGATCATTATGGGTAGCACTGGTTCAGTTAGTTCATGGGAAGAGGCTCTATTAGTTGCAGCAATTCAGTATCCTGTTCCTGTAGTAAATGGTCCTGAAGATATTCAGGTTAACGTTGACAGAATCTGCAAAGCAGTAGCTTCAACAAAAGCAGGTTATCCTGGATTAGATTTGATTGTATTTCCTGAGTATTCAACACAAGGCTTAAACACAGCAATTTGGTCATACGATGAAATGTTGTTGAGCTTAGATAGTCCAGAGGTAGGAAAGTTCAAGCAGGCATGTAAAGATGCAGATGTTTGGGGCGTGTTCTCAATTATGGAAAAGGATCCTGAAGGAGGCCATCCTTTTAACACAGCGATTATCATTAACAACAAGGGTGAAATTGCACTTCACTACAGAAAGTTACAGCCATGGGTTCCAGTAGAGCCATGGGCTCCAGGTAATTTAGGTATGCCTGTCTGTGACGGTCCTAAAGGTTCAAAACTTGCTGTATGTATCTGTCACGATGGTATGTTCCCAGAGTTAGCTCGTGAAGCAGCTTACAAAGGTGCTAATGTTTACATTAGAATTTCAGGTTACTCAACACAGGTTAACGATCAGTGGATCATTACAAACAGAACTAATGCATGGCAGAACCTCATGTATACAGTTGCTGTTAACCTTGCAGGCTATGATAACGTCTTCTACTACTTTGGTGAAGGTACTATCTGCAATTACGATGGTAATGTTATTCAGCAAGGTCAGAGAAATCCGTGGGAAATTGTTACAGCAGAGTTATTCCCTCGCTTAGTGGATAAGGCTCGTGAAAACTGGGCATTAGAGAACAATATCTTTAACTTAGGTTGCCGTGCATATGTTGGTAAACCTGGTGGTGAAAAGGCTAACTACTTAACATGGGTTAAGGATTTAGCTGAAGGTAAGTATAAACTACCATGGGATGAGAAGATTAAGATCCGCGATGGTTGGAAGTACTATCCAAATGGCGGTCAGTATGGTCCAATGCCAGATAAATTTAAGAAATAGTTTACAAATTTGCTAATGACGTTAAAGGCGGGTACTAGATACTCGCCTTTTTTTGATTATGCAATGAATCAAAACTACTTTCTAGTACCAGTTAACAATGCCCATCCATCAAGATCTTTAACTTTGTTCATCACAAAGTCTTTTGAATAAGCATCAATCACAGACTGAGACTGCTCAGTTAAGATACCAGACAGAGCTAATAGACCACCTGATTCTGTAAGTGAAGCGATAATAGGCTCAAGTTCAGCTAAAGGACCTGCCAGAATATTAGCTACAGTAACAGGTGATTTTGGCAGATTCAGTTCTTTATCTGTACCCATTACAAGCTGTAACTTTTCATCAACGCCATTTCTTGTAGCATTCTCTTTTGATGCGATTAGAGCCTGCTCATCAATATCAACGCCGATTGCGTTTTTAGCACCAAGCTTTAGTGCTGCAATTCCTAAAATGCCTGAACCACAACCATAATCTAATACCTGTTTATCTTTTAAATCTAAAGAGTCTAGGTAACCTAAGCATAAAGCTGTAGTAGGGTGAGTTCCTGTACCAAAGGCAAGACCTGGATCTAGCATAACCACTACGCTGTCTTTTTCATCAACGTGAAGCCATGAAGGGCAGATCCACAATCTTTTGCCAAACTTTAATGGTTTGAACTGATCCATCCAGGCTCTGATCCAGTTTTTATCCTCAAGATGAGTTGCAGCCATTGGGATATGATCACCTAAAAGAGCTCTTAGCTTATCTAAGATTGGTTTAGGATCGGTGCCTTGTGCTAAAAGACCAGTTACCTCGGTATTAGGCCAAAGTCTTCTTTCACCAGGTCGAGGCTCAAGAATAGGAGAATCCTCTGCATCGGTGTAGCTTACAGCAAGAGCACCAAAGCTTTCTAATAGTTCGGCAATGGTATCTGCTGACTGATTGGTGGTACGAAGTTTAATTTGTATCCAGTCTGTATCACTCACTTTTTGTCTCCTTCTTGTGCTTTTATATAGCCTTCAAAATTAAATGGCTCTGATAATGACACTTCATTTTGGTTATAGTTAGCAGAATCTGACACGATGTTGTGTAAGCGTGTGTAGATTACATTTGTCATGCTTCCCAAATCAAGTTTTATCTTATTGATAGAACGGATAAACAGTACCTTCTTAGAGCCTAATTTACCTAATTCTCTTGAGGAAATGAGCTTATAGTTAAAGACTTTGATGATAAGCTCATTACCTAATTTTGATACGGCTTCAATATTACTCTTGCCACCGATGTTCTTTAAAATGGCAATGAGTAATAACTCAGGATTATCTATTTCATCAATAGACAAGCCTCCTGTAATTGATCGCTTTTTGAACTTGTTTTTAAGATAGTTCACGGTTCCTATCTTTAACAATATCACCTGAATGATTGCAGGCACAATCACAGCAGTCAGCATCAGAGCATAATGACTTGTGGATAACTGGAAGAAGGCTAAATTCTTTAATACTAAATCAGGCTGATAGAGCATAAAGAAGTTTGTAAAATTAGACAGATCTAAATACAAACTTAAAAAGAACAGCATGACTGAGGATATACACAGGACAATTAAGGTTCCAGGGTAGAAGAACATTAAAATTGAAAGCTCAACTGAGATACACGATCCAATCTTTGAGGTTAAACAGGTGATCATGGCTAGAAAGACTAAAAACAGTCTGTTATAGGATTTAGCAAGATAGGCCCTTACCATGATTAGAGTTGGCAGTACAAAGAGGTTTGTCAGCAGAATACTGTTTAACATGGCATGAATAGTCTCGCTCTCTGTTTGCAGACTTACTAGAGAATTTAGTAAGGAGCTAAAACCTAGAGTTAACATGATTTCGTAGATAGGTACAAACAGGCATGACAAAAATGAATCTACGAAAACTGTAGTAAAGGTAATTAGAATTGAGTGCTCAATGTTTTTAATGATTACTACAAAACTTAGAAGTACTAAAGCCGGTACAAACAGCACTCCTAAAACTTTGATTAAAGTTGCACCAATACTTGCTCTTTCAGCTTCCTGATCAAGATCATTTGATGGCAGTAAGAACATGGTTGCAGCTAAAGATGCAATCACCCATGCAGTAGGTTGAGTAAACAGGTGAGGGTAAAAGGTAATCGAGATGCCACACAACAGTGAGTAGTTAAGACCTACTGCAAAGAGCTGATAAAAACGGTTAAATGTAGGAATAAGGTAGGCTACAGTTACAGCAAATAAGCCTGGGATCATGGTTCTGCAGATCTCTAGCAGAATGTTCTGAATGGTAAAGTCGATGCCAATAGGAATTCTTTTATCAAGAGCAAATGAAGCAATAGCGAGCAGTCCTAAAGGGAACAGAAGTAATAAGCTTCGCTGTTGATAATTTGCGTTATTCATAAATAAAGAAACCTAAGAGTAAATTCAGTCTCAACATTTTACCAAATTTTACGCGTCCAGCCTCAGTTTAGATTTCTTTCTTAAAGCTACAAGTCTAGTATTTAAAAGTTTAATAAAGTTTCATTGTGTGCTATAAAACTTCTGTATTTATCGTAAAACTTGAGTAGCTATGAAATACCAAATCTATATTGATCCTAGTCCTGAAGAGAATTCTGACACTGCCTTTGAAAAGGTAAAAAAATACCACGAAGATGTATTTAAAAAGCTTGAGCATGTAGGTATTACCTTTTCCTATAAAAAGTACTTTTATATAAACTTTGATGAGGAAGTCTATAACTCAGTGGTATTAAGAGGAGCAGGACGCAAAAAACTTGAGGTTGTCTCTGAAGAAGGTCATCCTGTAAAGTGTGCTGAAGTTTTAATGATGCTAGAGACCATGTCCGATTATGAGATCATGGAAAAGCTCAAGATGAAGAAAGCAACCTATTACAGACATAAAAAAGCCATGCTCGAATCCGAGTGGTACAGGGAGCATGGTCGTAATCTTGAACTAAAAGATCCTAATATTACCGACTATATTATTAAGATTAGTCCAGTGTTTTAGTCATTGTTAATAACACTTACTCTCTTGCTGCTTTTAACAGGATCCAAAAGAAAGCAAGTAAGGATAATATTAAGATAATTAGGACACAGACAGCAAAGAAGACTGTTTCTTGTTCATCATTATGATCTTTAATGTCCTGTTCACTGATAATTGTTGGATGCTCAAAATCGATAGTAAACTTTAGATAAATATCAGCTCCGTTATCATTAGTGTCATCTCTTGCTGAGAAGTAGTAACCTAAAAAGTCTTTTAAATAGATATGAGCTTTTAGATATTTCTTTTTGCACTCTTGCTTATACCTGTTCACCATCATTCTGAAAGTTACAACTTCAGTTTCATCAATACCTGAATTTTTAATTCTAAATCTGCAGTAGGCGCTGTTGTCAAAAGAGGACATCTTCTTTTCATCATCCTGTACCTTCTTTTGAGCTTCAGCATCTTTTCTTTCACGTTCCTCTTTTTCATGAGCACTTTTGGTCATCTGTCTCATTACTATATAAGTGCCTATGAGATCTGCAGTAGTAGAGGATACCTTTTTATTAGAATCTGTCTTTACCATTTCTATTTGAGACAGGGAGAAGTTTTTTAGCTTTATTTTCTGTGATTGCAATTGCAGCAGCAATGGCTAAAGCACCAAATATGAAATATTTAATATTATCAATCATGATCTTCTATCCTTATTTAATATTATTAAAACATCCATATTTCAGATCATAATTAAAAAAGATACAAAATCAAGAAAATTTGAAAAAAATCTGAAAAATCTTCTTTTGTGACGTTGTACGGAGATAAGAATCGTACAACGTCACATAAGCCGATAAATCTAATGAGATATTAATTTTAATTATTAAGAATAAGATTAAAAAAAATCATATTTATCTAATTGATAAATATAAATAATTATTTATGGAACTATAAATTTTTGTAGGAATATCTTTATGGTACTACTGGAAAACTCTACAAATCGTACAGTTGTACATAAAAATAAATTTAACATAATCTGAGCTTTTTAAGAGTTTTGAAATAAAACATAAATATAACGAAATTCGCCCAATGATAAATTTTATATCATCCTCTATACGATATTCTTATCTTAAATGCCTGTTGTCACAAAAAGAATTTAATTACTCTTGCTCTATATAAATTTGTCTTCAATACAAATATAATTGAACCACATATCAACATCTATCGCTTGAAAAGATACTGAACCTTGGGGAACAATCGTGAAAATCGTGCGCCGTGACGTCATTGATGACAGTCATTTAGAACCTTTTATTCCGGATCCTGTCATCCGCCAGATCCTCGCAAGACGAGGCATTAAAACCGAACAGGACGTCGCTTGTAAGCTTTGTGATATCTTTCATTACAAAGATTTTCATGATATTGAAAAAGCCAGTTCCATTATCGCAGACACAATCATCAATCAAGAACCTATCTTAGTCGCTGGAGACTATGACGTAGACGGTATCACTGGTACTGCACTAGGCGTCAGAGGTCTTAAAGATTTAGGTGCACGTGATGTAACCTACTATGTTCCATCACGTTATGAAGGTGGTTACGGTGTAAGTGAAGATGCTGTAGATAATGCTATAGCTCATGGTGTGAAGCTCATTCTAACCGTTGATAACGGTGTCAGCTGTAAAGAATCAATAGACTATGCTAAATCTCGCGGTCTTAAAGTCGTGATTACAGATCACCATGAAACTCCAGAGGATCTGCCTTTAGCTGATGCGATAGTTGATCCTAAATTACCAATCGATAAGTTCCCATCTAAAAATCTCTGTGGTGCAGGTGTACTGTTCTATGTTTTAGTAGCTACCAGAGCCTGTTTAAAAGAACGTGGTTACTATGATGGAAGAGCAGTTCCTCGCATAGGTCGTTTCCTTGATTTAGTAGCACTAGGTACTATCGGCGATGTAATGCAGCTGGACGCTAACAATCGCAAGTTAGTAAAGTACGGTTTTGACAGAATTCGTCGTGGTGAATGCGTGGTAGGTATCAGAGCATTAGCCTCATCATGTAGAGTTGATTTACCTTCAATTAACTCTGTATCTATTGCTTATGATTTATGCCCTCGTTTAAATGCTCCTGGCAGAATTAAATTAGAGAATAATCCTGCTGTATCTTTAATGCTTACAGATGATGATACTGAGGCCTGTATCATTGCAAGAGATCTTGAAATGTGCAACAAGCGCCGTGGTGACTATGAGCGCGTGTTCTTAAAAGAAGCTTGTGAGGATGCTGAAAAGCAGGCAGGTAACTCTGCAATCGTGCTTTACAGATCAAACTGGTTAGTGGGACTTGGCGGTCTTATTGCCAGCAGAATTAAAGAGAAGTTCTCTGTTCCTTGTTTTGTGTTCTCAGGTACAGGCGATGAGTTATCAGGATCAGCTCGTTCGGTTCCTGGCTTTAGTATTGTAAAAATTCTGCAAACACTCTCTGAGAAAAGACCTGATCTTTTAATTAGGTTTGGTGGCCACGCCATGGCAGCTGGCGCTTCAATTCACAAAGCAAACTTTGAGAAATTCAAAGAACTATTCAATGAAGTTGCAACAGAGAATTTAGGTCAGCCTACAGAGGATGAGATTGTTTCAGACGGAAGCCTTCCTCCTAACTATATCAATGTAGCTTTTGCTCGTGATTTAGAGGCATATGGTCCATGGGGCAATGGCTTTGAAGAGCCTTGCTTTGATGGTGAATTTACAGTCGAAGACGTATTTTTAGTTGCAAATCGACATCTGAAATTCAAACTTCGTAATGATGATGGTTCTAGCATGAATGCTATTAAGTTAAGAGCGACTCCAAATGAGCGTTCTATTACTAAGTTCATGCGTGTAAGAGCTGTATATACCGTGGGTATCAACCACTATATGGGCGCACAAAGACTTGAAATTAAGATTAACGCAATAGAACCTGTATAATCCTGCCATTTAATCGTTTTGCAATTGAGTTTAAGCTTTGAAAGCCCAAGTTTTAGACACTCAAAAGCAAAACGAAATTTCATATTAGATGTAAGTCTCTTTACGCTTGCTTTGAAATCGTAACTTTTACTTTGCCTTTTTTCTTAAAAAGCTCAATTCCATCTCCGTCAATGTGACCAATCTTAATGAGATCGTCGCTATAGCTAAAGGTCTTACAAAAGATAGCGACATTCTGCCATAGCTCATAAATAGTGATGTCACCAGGAACTGGTGCTATGCCATTCTTTTTCTCATTAAGATTTATAGATGGCTTTGGATAAAAGATCTTCTCTGTAGTGTTATTAAAATCCTCAAGGTTGATTTCAAGAGGCAGATGGGACACAAGATCACGAGATGCAGAGTTGTCAATTAAGGTAGCAGTTACAGTTTTACCATCTACAGTGATGTTAATCTTTAAAGTTTCATTCTCATTTGAGCTCATCTTATTCTCACTTAAAGATACTAAAGAGCTTTGATCTGCTGTTTGTATGTCTTTGGCAAGACTGATGAACTAAGGCATAAAGCAGTGATGAGACTAAAAGTTACTGCTAATTTCTTCATAGGCGTATTGGTGGCGATAAGTTTTTGTCAAAACATAAGTGTCAGGTTCAGTTGTCTTATCTTTGTGAGCAAGATAAGCTTTTATCCTATGTTTATGATCGTGCAAATGTGCTTTCAAAAAATGTCAATTTTTGGCAAATGAATGCATAATTGTGTCAGAGTGTAAAAATCTTTTAACTGCAGAATTTTAAAAGAGGGCAAAGAAGATAAGACTGATACAAAATAAAAAGTCCTGTTAAGCAGCCTTAACAGGACAAGACTACTTTAAAAACTAAATTCTGGTCTTAGCGTACATAGCAGCACCGATGATACCTGCTAGGTTTAAGGTCTTAGCTGGAACAACCTTAGTGCTTAAGGTTAACTTTGAAGCATATTTTTCAAACTTCTTAGAAACACCACCACCTAAAACAATGAAGTCAGGCTGAGTTAAGAAAGCAATGTACTCTAGGAACTTATTCAATCTTTCGCCCCACTCTTTAAATCCAAGATCTTCTTTTTCACGAACAGAGTCAGCGCAATAGTGCTCAGCAATATCGCCTTTGAATTTGATGTGGCCAAATTCTGTATTAGGGTACATCTGACCATTTATAAAGAGGGCTGAACCAATACCAGTACCGATAGTTAAGAAGAGAACTGGCCCTTTATAATCTTTTACCGCACCAAAGGTAAGTTCAGCTAAACCTGCTACATCAGCATCATTTGCTACATAAACCTGTTGGCCTACAACAGAGGTAAACAGTTCTTCAACTTTTACATTGATCCATGATTTATCAATATTCGCTGCTGTGAGAACTTCGCCATCAATAACACGAGCAGGGAAGCCACAACCGATTGGTCCTTTAAAGCCGATTTGGTCAACTAACTGCTTTAAGGTCTCTGCAACAGCTTTTGGGGTTGCTGGCTGTGGAGTTGGAATTCTGATTCTTTCTGTCTTAAGTTCACCAGTTAGAGCATCAACAACTGCTCCTTTAATACCACTACCGCCAATATCAACACCAAGGATGTCCATAGTAAACCACCTATTTTTAGTTTAATTTTTTATAAGTTTGATTGCTTATAAATGATTGTTTTGATTTTGTAAATTTTATGTTTTGAGTATAGGCAAAAGTTTTAAGTCTTATCTACCTAATTTTTGTTAAATTTTGAAAAATATAGGTTATGGCACAAAATAAGCGCTATTTTTTTACTTTTTGTCCCTATTTTTATCAATGGTTAAATATACTATTAACAAGAATTAGAGATAGGTTATACAGTTGAAGAAATTTATATAAAAGCGAAAATTATACTGATGAAGCTGATTGTTTTTAGTAAATTAAAAGTCTTAATAAATTACAAGTTGTTGCCGGCTTTAAACTAAAAAAAGCACCTAAAAACTCATCAATTAAGTCTAGTTTTCTGCAGAGATATGTCTTAGTGACTTATCTGACCAACCTCCACAAAAGATATTTACACAATAAAAATACTAAAACACACAAGGTATATCTATGAATATCATTCCATTAAGTTCACCTGAAATTGAATATTGAGGAAGAATAGATGACAGAGAACCTCTACATCCACAATTTATCTTTCCAGCTACTTATCTAAAGTTCCGCTTTATTGGAAGTTTTGCCTCTTTAAAGATTAAAAATCAGCATCTAGACTGGAACAACTGGCATAACTTGTAGATGCCAGAGTTGATGGTGTACAAAAGTGTTATCAGTTAAATGATGATGAAAAGAGTACTGTCATTACCTTATTAGACAGTGAAGATACAGACAAAGAGCATGAGATTCTGTTCTTCAAGCGCATGGACTGTCATGAGATCACACTTGAAGAGTTAGTTCTCTCAGATAATGCCAAGCTCATTCCCTATGAGAAAAAGCCATGTCTTAAGATGTAAGTTTATGGTGACTCAGTATCAGCAGGTGAGGTCAGTGAAGCTGATGCAATTAGTGATGAGTTAGCTTTCTTTATAAGTACTTTGCATATTGATGTAACCAAAGAAGTTTAATCAAAGACAACATTCATACGGCGTTATCTTTAAACTCATCATAAAGATCATCAAATTTGACTTTTTTGAGATAATTTTGATGATCTTTTATCTAACACCATTGTGAAAACTGTTTTTATATCAGCCTATTGTCTATAATTAACTCATCTATGAGACAACACTAAAAAGGAAAGAGCATGTCTGAAATTTACTGTATCAGTTATTCTGATTTTGGATATCTTCTTACAGAAAAAGACTGGTCAATTAAAATTCAAAAATTAAAAGACTATGACTTTGAAGTTTACGAGGATCTGTTAACTGAAGATGACATTACTCTCAAACGTCGCTTTTTAGGCAGTGTGCCTGACCTTTTTGAAAACAGTTCCGATTTTAAGTCTGAGCCTGAACTTCCATACGATGTTGAAAGATTTCTCATGACCTACCACGGGGTAGAGGTTATGGTTCTAGGTTCTTATGACTTTGACAGATTGTTTAAAGATAAAGAAAAAGACAGTTTTGGCTTTGTTAAGGTAGACAAAGAGCTTGTTACCTGCAATCAATACTCATTAGAGGATCTAGCAGAGGATGTGGTTCTATTAGCCTCAAACGGTATGGATTTGAACAGTACAGAGCATCTTTCCAAATTTTAAAAGGTAGCTTAAAAAAGCACCCAAGAAGTAGAGAACAGAGTTTATAAGCAGTTAAAAGCAGTCTTAACTAGACTGACTTTAGAACAGAATAAAATAGCAGTGATGGAGTATATATGGATCAGCTCCCATTAGAAGTTTATAGCAGTGATGAGGTTAAATTCATCGAAGCAGAGCATGCTAAAGAGCATAACGGCCACTGTTTTGATTTGATGCAGCAGGCAGGTAAAGCTGTTTTTGACTTTATTGTCAGAGAATGTGCTCAAGCTAAAGATGTGTGGATCTTTTGCGGTAAGGGCAATAATGGTGGCGATGGCTATATTGTTGCAAACTTGCTCTTAGAAAACTCCATTAATCATAGAGTCTTTGCAACTGGTGTTCCTCATGAGGGCACTGAGGCTAGCATTGCCTATGAGTACTATGTAAGACAGGGCGGTATTGTTGAATATGAACTGCCAAATCATGGGCAGCTTCCAGATGACGGTGTCATCGCTTACAGCGCACCTGATGTCATTGTCGATGCTCTTTTAGGTACTGGTACAAACTCTTCACCTAAAGGCGACATGGCAAAATGGATTGCCTATATCAATCAGTTAAATACATACGTAGTAAGTATTGATATTCCATCAGGTGTAATTGCAGATACTGGTAGTGTCCCTGGCATGTGCGTAAGTGCAGATGCTACTGTTTGTATGCTGGCTCTAAAGCCTGGCTTATTAACATCTGATGCTGTCGACTTTGTAGGAAAACTTGAATTTGCTCCATTAGGTGTTCAATCTTACTGTTATTATGATGTTTTTGATTATTCAAAGACTACCTATCCTGTACCAATCATGAGAATGTCTTATAAAGACATTAAGCCTCAACTGCCAGTGCGTTTACCATCATTTAATAAAGGCGATAATGGAAAAGTTTTAATTATCGCAGGTGCATCAGGTTTTGGAGGCGCTGCTATCTTGTGTGGTACCGGTGCCTTAAGATCAGGGGCAGGCTTAGTGAAAGTAGCACTTGAAAAGGATAACTATCAGGCTCTGTTAAGTGTAAGACCTGAACTGATGACTGTGGATTTAAATTCAGCTGAAGCTTTGCAAAAGGCAATCGATTGGGCTGATGTGATTGCAGTAGGTCCTGGTCTTGGAGTAAATGAGAGAACTCAAAGAATATTAGATACCCTAGATGATGTCATCGACAAATACGTAGTCTATGATGCTGATGCATTAAATGTCTTATCTAAATATGAGGATAAGTTCTATAACGAGAATCGTGTGATTACACCCCATCCTGGCGAGGCAGCTAGACTCTTAGGTTGCACAGTTGAAGCTATCAATGCCGATAGGTTAGGCAGTTGCTATAAACTCTGGCAAAAGTTCGGCGGTGTAGTGCTTTTAAAGGGGGCTGGTACTATTGTTTGTGATGGCAACAGACTGTCTATCATCAATGAAGGCTCACCAGCTCTTGCAACCGGAGGCTCTGGTGATCTTTTAACCGGCATCATAGCCTCTTTAATCGCTCAGGGCTTAGGTCTTGAGATGGGCGTGATAGTAGGCGCCTGTATCCATGCAAGAGCAGGTGCTATTTGCGGTCAAAAAGAAGGTGTAATTGGTACACTGCCACTTGATGTAAGCAAATATGTAAGAGAACTTGTAAACGGCAGAGACTAGATTTTTAAGTTTACAAACTCTAATCAAAAGTGCTAATCGGAAAAGCTAATAGAAAAGAATAAAAAATATGGCAGAAATTAAATTTAAGATAAATGGTGAACAGGAGACTGTAAAACTAGGTGCTCTGATGTCATCTGTTTGCATTCCTCTATGCAAAAAATTAAAAAAGAGTGTGCTTATAAATCTTGAAGGAGATTTAGGTGCAGGTAAAACCACTTTCTCACGTGGTTTTATTGAAGCTTGTGGCTATAAGGATATCGTCCGCTCTCCTACCTATACTCTAGTTGAGCCTTATGACTTTGATGACTTTAGTGTTTACCACTTTGATCTTTACAGACTTTTAGATCCTGAAGAACTTGAATATATGGGCATTCGTGACTATTTTGAGAAGACCTCAGTATGTCTTATTGAATGGCCTGATAAAGCACAGGGCGTTTTACCTGAAGCGGATATCACAATTGAGCTTAGTTATTCAGTTGATTCAAGGGATGTTGTGATAAAATCAGTTCTTATAGAACCAGAAGATCTTAATAAAATAAGCTCAAATTTCAGATAACGTGAAACACCTTTTGAATAACTTCTGTAAATTGATCCAGAGTAAATCAATTCAAAAAATCAGAACAATTTGCAGACAGTTCTTATTATTTTTTGCAGTAGCTCTAGTGGTATGTTGCACTTTTACCGAAGTGGCTTCGGCATCTGCTATTAAGTCCGTACGCTCATTTCATAATGCTCAGAAAACCAGAGTAGTACTTGATCTTGATTCAAAACCTAATTATGCAACTTCATTAAGTCAAAACAGAGCTGTATTCTCGATTAGAGTTCGCAATTTATCAAAAGCAGCTCTTTCTCCTTCAAATGTACCACTGTCCTCTCAGAGCTGTGTGAGGGGCGTTCAAAGACGCATTGAGAAAAATGATGTCAGATATCTGTTCTCTTTAAATAGATGTGCTGTACCTAAGATTTTTGTCTTAGCTCCAAAAGGTGGTAACAATGACTATAGACTGGTCATTGATTTTGAAAATAGCTCAGAAGCTACTTTCTCTGCAAATGCAACTGTAAAAAATACTGTAACCAAGACTGCTTCAAATGGCACTGTAATTAAAGATACAGTCGTCTCAACAAGTAAAACCGTAAATGGCAAATTAGATACTACCGTTCCTCTGTCTACTTATGAAAGAGATCTCTTTATTAAGTATACAACAGTCTCAAAAGACGGTTTTCGCTCAATGTCTACTGCTAATGCTGCTAAATATCAGCAGGAGCTTGCTAAGTTAAGAAGTGACTACAAGAAAGCTCAAGCACAAAAGACATCTGAACAGGGGCGTGTAAAGACTACTATCACCAAAAATACCAAGACTAATACTAAAACCAAAATTCAATCTCATGATGTTGAGGAGTTAGTGTCTGACGCTTCAGCGCCTCCTGTACCAGTACAGGCAACACCAGTGTCTCGTCCATTCATTATCGCAATTGATGCAGGCCATGGCGGTAAAGATCCTGGTGCTATTGGTAAACGTGGTGTAAGAGAGAAGAATGTAACTTTAGCTATTTCAAAAGCACTTTATAGATACATCAACTCTAATAAACAATTTAGAGGAACTCTTACAAGATCACGTGATGTTTTTGTTGATCTAGATAGGCGTTCTGAAATTGCAAGATTAAGAAAAGCTGATCTTTTAATCTCAATTCATGCTGATTCTGTAGCCTCAGGCAGTTCAACAGCTCGTGGCGCAAGTGTGCTCGTGTTATCAGAGAACAGAGCAGTACGTGAAAACGGTAAAATTCTGCGTAACAACAAGCAAAAGAAACTCATAGGTGGCGCAGGTGAGGTGATGGATCAGAGTGTTGGTAATCCATATTTGGCAACTGCAATCCTTGATATGTCATCTACAAACTCCCGCTCAGAGGGTAACCTTTTAGCTCAGGAAATCTTACATCAGTTGTCAGCCTTTACCCATGTAAGAAAAAGTCAGCCTATTAAGGCTTCTTTAGCTGTATTAAAAGCACCTGATATCCCATCTCTCTTAATTGAGACAGGCTACCTTTCAAACCGTTATGAAGAAATTCAGTTAAATCAGCCTAATTACCAAAAGCAAATCGCTTACAGAATTTATTTAGGTATTAAGTCATATTACGAGAAGTATCCTGCTCAGAAAATAAGATCACGCCAGGAGTCTTATGCAAGAACTAAGAATATGACTAAAAACGGTGGTACTGCCAAAAGTGTTACTGTTAAAAAAGGCGAGTCTTTAGGTCTTATTGCTAAACGATATGGCACCACTATAGCTCAATTAAAGAAATTAAATTCCTTAAAGAGCGATACTGTTCATGTAGGTCAGGTTCTATATCTGCCATAGGAAATATATGTCTACAATTCGACGTCTGTCAAAGCAACTAGCAAGTCAAATTGCAGCAGGTGAGGTTGTAGAAAGACCTGCCTCTGTGGTCAAAGAGCTTTTAGAAAATGCTGTTGATGCTCATGGAACTCATATCCTCTGTGAGATTAAAGAGGCTGGTAAGCTTTTAATCAGAGTAAGAGATAATGGTACTGGTATTGTAAAAGACGAATTGCCGTTAGCTCTAGCACCTCATGCTACTTCCAAAATCTATTCATCAGATGATTTAAATTCCATCACTACATTAGGCTTTAGAGGAGAGGCTTTAGCATCTATTGCCTCAGTCTCAAAATTAACTTTAACCTCCAAAACTAAAGATGAGGATAATGCCTATTGTGTTAAAGTAGAAGGTCCTGAACAGGAACCTTTGATTGCGCCTGCAGCTCACCCAGATGGTACTACCGTTGATGTCTGTGAATTATTTTTTAATACTCCAGCACGTCGTCGCTTTTTAAAGTCAGATAGAACTGAATTTTTAAGAATTAAAGATACCTTTATAAGAATTGCACTTGCTCATCCTGATACTGGTTTTGAGTTAGTAAATGAAGGCAAGACTGTCTTTAAAGTTTCAAAGTCGTCCTTAAATGAAGGTATTGATTTAAAAAGAACAGCGATTCTTTTAGGCAGTGATTTCTCTCAAGAGGGAATTAAAGTCCTTTGTGAAGATCCAAATCTTAAGATGGAAGGAATGCTCTTACCACCACCTAGTGTAGAGCAGAGCGTTTCAGAGCAGGTATATCTGTTTTTAAACGGCAGGCCTATTGCTGATAAAGTTGTAACTCATGCGCTAAAAGAAGCTTTCTTTGAAGTATTAGGCAGAACCCTGCCCATAAGATGTGTACTTTATCTTGAGGTAAAGCCTGATGAGGTTGATGTTAATGTGCATCCTCGTAAAGATGAAGTTCGTTTCCATGAACCTTCTTTAATCCATGATTTAATTACAGATGCTTTAGTTTTAGCCTTGAGAAAAGCTAATATTGGTCCACACAGTGTCGGTCAGTCTGAGCTTGATTTTGCTACTGACAAAGCTCCAATCGTAGGTTATGTTAATGCAAACAAAACAGAGTCTCCTCATGCAGCCTCTTTTGATATTAACAATGAAGCTCTGCCAGCATTCCCTACAGGTGTAAGCTCATTTTTCAATGGAGCATCTGTTAATACTCCTAAAGGCTCTGGCTCTATAAGTTCTTCATCAGGATCTTCAGGTGGATCTGTATCTTCAAATCGAGTAAGCGCTGGTAATTACCATTCAACCTTTTCAAATCAGGATGCGCTACAGCGCAACATCAATGTTTATAAATCAGCAGTGAATGCTTCAAATGTTGGTGTCAATGCTAATGTAAATCTTAATGAGCCTGGAATTGAGCAAAGGGTGTATTCTAATCCTATAGGAAGTGCTGTAAGAGGAGTCGCACCTACAGCTTTTGTAAATGCTCCTAACTCTAATCTAGAAAATGGTTTTGTGCCAAATGGAAGCGAAAATACAGAAAACGATATTGCCTCAAATCTACTTCCTAATGGCATCCTGTTTTTAGATTTGACTGACAGAAATGTAGCTTTAATTAAACTTTCAAAGAAGTACTACTTAATCTCTTTGAAAAAGTTAAAGTCTATAAAAGTAGCTTTAGAGTATCAAAATTCGGTTAAGAATGCCTCAGTCTTGAAACAAAGACTCTTAATGCCATTTTCTTTTACTGTCGATCCAGCTTTGGCAAAATCCTTAAAATACTGCAATATTGCTTTAGGCAGACTTGGTTTTGGTGTCAAAATCTTTAGAAACAGAATTGAATTAACGGAGATCCCTGCCTTATTAAAAGGCATTGATTTAGCAAGTGTAAGTAAAAAGATCTTTTTAATTGTCTGTGCTGAATTTAGAACCATTGAAGAAGGTAACTGCCCTCAAAAACTATCTTCAATTGTGGGATATGAAAGTCCTAAATCATCAGAGATTTTAGAGAATGAGGCTAAAGGATTACTTTCAATCTTAGATAAAGATAATCCTTTAAAAGATCTTGAAGGTTCTTATTTAGAATTGAATTTAAAAAAATTAAGTGAAAAGCTCGGAGCTGAACTTGAAGAATAAAGCAGTTGTAATATTAGGTCCTACCGCCTCTGGTAAGAGTGCTCTATCTTTAAAAATTGCTAAAAAGGTCAAAGTTGAGATCATAAGTTTAGACTCAGCTTTAATCTACAAAGATATGGATATTGGAACTGCTAAACCAACAAGAGAAGAGTTAGCATCAGTGCCTCATCATTTAATTGATATTTGTGATCCTAAAGACAGCTACAGTGCTGCTTCCTTTAGAGAAGACTGTATAAGACTTGTAGATGAAATTACAGCACGAGGTGCTATCCCAGTAATTTGCGGTGGTACCATGATGTACTACAAAGCTCTAGTCGATGGCTTGTCTCCTCTCCCTGTAACCGAGCCTGAGATAAGAGAAAAGATAGCACTTGAGGCTTCAGAGCGTGGCTGGCCTGCCATGCACGAGAAATTAAAGAATGTGGATCCTGTCTCTTATCAAAAATTAAATCCAAACGATAAGCAGCGAGTTTCAAGAGCCTTAGAAGTTTATTACATGACAGGGCGTGCTATGAGCTCATTTTTTGTTGAACATCAGGACAAGTGTCCATTTGACAGATTAGAGTACATCCTTTTGCCCGAAACTGATGACAGAACTGAGTTACGAAAACTTATCAGAGCGCGCTTTTTAAAGATGGTCGATGATGGTCTTATTGATGAGGTTGCCTGTTTAAAGGAAAGAGGTGATCTTAACTTAAACATGCCATCCATGCGATGTGTAGGTTACAGACAGGTTTGGGAATATATTGATAAGGTATACGACTTTGATACCATGATTGAGAAGTGTGTAATCGCTACAGCACAGCTTGCCAAACATCAGATGACCTGGCTTCGAGGCTCATTATCAAAAGATGACAGCGCTTTAGTAAAGGAAAGGCTGCTTATTGGCGATAAGAATAATGAGAACATTGTTTTAGACGGCATTAAGAAATATTTTGAGACAAAATAATGAAAAGGCTATTTCACACTCTGTTTATAACCTTACTTTTCACCTTTGCAGTAAATTGCTCATATGCTAATTCAGAACCTTTAGTGATCACTGATATAGGTGCTATTGAAGGTGTCAGTGAACATGGAGTAGAGCACTTTTATGGTATTCCTTATGCTAAAGCTCCAGTGCATGACCTGCGTTTTGCGCCAACAGTTGCAGCTGATCCTTTTGCTGATACTTTCAAGGCTGATTCATTCTGCCCTGTAGTGCCTCAGTCTAGCTTTATTGTTAAACGTAAAGGCTTTAGAACAGGTGATAACTCTTTATGTCTTAATATTTACCGCCCTAAAAATGCTAAAAAAGGCGATAAGTTACCGGTATTTGTGTGGATACACGGTGGCGCTTATATGATGGGGGCTTCAAATAATCCCTATTATGATGGTACTGCCTTTGCTAAGGATGGTGTGATCTTAGTAAGCATCAATTACAGATTACATGCTTTAGGCTTTTATTCTTCAAAATACACCTACAAAAAGTACGGTACCACCGGTAACTGGGGACACCTTGATATGATTGAAGCTTTAAAGTGGGTAAGAAATCATATTGCGTCTTTTGGAGGTGATCCTGACAAAGTCACTATAGGTGGTGAGTCAGCTGGCAGCATGGCAGTGTCATCTTTAGTTTTAAGTCCTTTAGCAAAAGGTCTGTTTAAAAGAGCTGTCTTAGAGAGTGGCACTATCTTAAGTTATCCCTTTGTAAGTTTATATAAAAGCGAGAACAGTAAGTCTGCTTTTACTAATAGTGCTGCTATTGCTACTTTATTCGGGGCAGATGATTCTGAGTCCGGTCTTGAGGCACTAAGAACTATTGATCCTCTGCTCTTATCCTATAACTGCGGTTATGACTTTGATATGGTCAAAAACACCTTCTCTTTCTTTAAGCCTTACTTTGATGGCGTAGTTCTGCCACAAGATCCTTATAAAGAACTGCAGCAGAAAAAGAAGGTAGATGGGGCTAATCCTAAAGATAACATAGAAATTTTAATTGGCTACAATACCGATGAAGGCTCACTTTTTACAGATAACCTAAATGTCTTAGAGTTAAAAGCTGCCATAAAAAACACCTTTGGTGAGAGTAAAGTCCAGAGTATAGCTGCTTTATATCTAAAGGATAAAGAGCCTACAGATTCTGCTTTTAAAGAAGCAAGTAGCTATAACGCTGACATCATGTTCAATCTTGGTATGAAGATTTTTGCTGATGCTATGAGCAAAAATCATAAGGTTTATATGTATCACTTTGACTATGCTCCTTTTGAATATAAGAAGTCTCATAAAGGAGTTAGCCATTCAAGTGAGATTGCTTATGTCTTTTCAACCTTGCCAGAAGGTGCGCAAAAAGATATGAAAAAAGTAAGCGACAACATGCACCAAAGATTTGTTAACTTTATTAAGACAGGCGATCCTAATTTTAATGGTAAGTCCATGACTCCAATCAGATGGCCTTTATATAATGAAAGATCACCTAAGGTTTATAAGATAGATAAATTGCCTTATGTAGAGAACTTTAAGTTAAAGGACAGATTAGATAAGTTAGAAGAGCTTTTATATTCAGACTATGATAATGAATAGGGGATGATTTAGCTTTTAAGGATCTTGTCTTCAATTAAACTTTTCTTAAATGTTAGCAAGACTTTCCTTATTGGCAGTGAAACTTTTACAAGGCTGTATTACTTCAAGAGTTTTCTTACACCACCCTGACCATTTACTGCGTTCATCAGGTTTACTTTTTCACCCTGCTCACAACCGTCATTATAAGCATCAGCATGAATGCGACGAGTTCTAGTCCTATGAATTTTAAGATCCTGATGATTTCCTGACTTGAATTTCTCAATAGCTTCTTTGGTTTCATCGTCTTGAACAAATTCAGCTACTTTTCCATAAATGGCTTTGAAATAGCCAAACATGAAACTCTCAGGCAGTTCTCGTTTTAGTTTATTAAAAACGTAATTAAATTGAGGATCTAAAATACAGAGCGAATCAACAATTGCTTTAAACCCTTTAAATCCATAAGGATCGTTAAAACAAAAATCCTTACTCTTTTCAAAGTGATCAAAACTTTCTTTTGTTCGTTTGTTTTGACACAATCCTTCTCTAAGATTAGGAGATTCCAAGATATAGTCTACAATATGACAATAGATCTTCTCGCTATAGAGTTTTTTAGCTGCCATCACTGAGCGCGTTAGGATCACAAAAATATATTCACAAGACTCTAGGCTGTCTTTAGGTCCAATCATATTAACTTTATTTACGGTACCGTACTGATTGGTATGGTAGATAAATTCAATACCTAAGACCTTTGTTAAAATATGACCTATTTGTGAAATATGTTTGATGTTTTTCATGCCCCTTACAGTTTCAATCACACGTTCTGAAATAACTGAATCCTCAAGTTCACTCATTTCAATGTGGTATTGTTGCATGAGCTTTTGAGCTCTGGACAGGGCAATGGCAGCTTCATTAGGATTAGAACTATCTGATAGAGCTAAGAGTTTTTTTATTCTGGTAATTAGTTCTCCTTTTGTCATATTCTTATTTTTTCTTTTTTTACTTTAGTTTTTTACAAGTTATAAAACAGTTTTTACCAGAAAAAGCTATGCCCACGGCATTAACAGAAGTTATGTTCTCATCTTCAAAAATAGCATCTGCATAGTGTTTTTCAAGAATTTGTTCTATAGCTTCATTAGCCTTTTTAGCTCTGCTTTCTTTTTCTTTGCAGACTTTAATTTCAATAACACAAGCTTTGGTGCCACCTAGATTATTAAAGGTAATATCAGCATAACCATCACCTGATTCGTAGTTTGAGTGATACTCACCAAGGCTATCTTTACAGTTAGTAAAGATACCGTTTAAGAAACCGTGGTAGTAATTCTCGAGAGTAGCTTTGGTTGTAGTATCTCTTACAGATACAAATGAACGTAATAGTGATCCTAACTTATCCTGTACGAAATCAACATTACCTTCTAATAAGGCATTAGCAATGTTTAAAGCAAGGTTATCTTTCTTTAAAACATTACTAACTCTTTCTTTTATATTGTTTTCAAAGCACTCAAGTATCTCTAGGTTAGGTATTTTTACAAAGATATCTTTATTGTTTTCTTTTGCTAAGCCTTCTTTTTTAGTCTGTTCCCAATCTACAGTCAGATAACCTGTATGGAGAAGCAACGACCAGAAATCATTTGAATTATGTTCTGACAGAGTGTCATAGTTCATGGATTCATTTAGCTTGAAGCTAATTGACTTACCATCAACTAAGTCCTGCATTTTTTTGTTGTCGCTGTCAGTTAAATAGCCTAAGTAATCATACAAAGCTTTATCTGAGCTGGTTCCGACCCAATAGTTATCAGCTCTAATTTTAGTTAACAAGCCCTGTTGCTTTAATTCAAAGTTCTTTTTGATAAAGTTAACTACATCCCATGGACAGAACATCTCTTTGTCAAAGAACTTATAACCGTCATAGTGCTCTTTAACCTTTTCTGAGAAGTTTTCTAGTTCATAGTCTTTTAAAAACTTATAGGTATCTTCTTTATTAAAACCAATGATGCCTGTGTATTTCTGTTCTCTATCAACTACAGAACAGATATTAAAGTTATTTACGCCAGTAAATAAGCTGTTCTTAGCTTCCTTTAAACATCCTGTAATCACTGCTTTACTAATAGCACCTTCATCACCAGGAGTGGTTTTTAACAAGTCAAAAAAGCCTTTCATAAAGGTAACCATCTTTTCATGGCAGTCTGCCACAAAGTCAGGTCTGTTCTTATATAGAACTTTGTTTACTCTATCGCGGTATGAAGCTGCTGCTAGTGGTACATCGTACTCATCTATTAAAAGAATGGCACGTCTTCCATATTCTTTATATAAGAGTCCTGATAAGGTCCTTAAAGCATCTTTTACAGTTTGCTGATTTTCGATTTTAAGTAAGTAACTTTTGGTGGTTAAGTGTTCTAACTCTTCTTTCTCAGATTTATCTAATTTATTACTATTCTTTAGATAGCTGTATCTTAAAGTAACATCATATACAGCTGAGGCAAAACTCTCATAAAACTCTTTAAAATTAGTACCGCCTACTTTTTTTAAAGTAATGGTAATAACAGGACACTGTCCCATGAACTTATCACAGAACTCTTTGTCTTCTAAGATTTTAGTACCTTTAAAGAGCTCTAGTTGTTTTGAGTTATCAAATGGTTTTTCAGGATTGATTTTCAAAAATGAGTCAAACATGCTTATGAGCAGAGTCTTACCAAAACGTCTTGGACGGGTAAATAACATTACAGCAGATTGATCTGTAAATACTGTCTTAAGATAAGGAGTCTTGTCGACGAAGTAACAGTTTCCTTCTCTTAATAGAGGGAAGTCATCCTTACCGTATGGTAATTCTAAGAATTGTTTGTCGCTCATTTATGAACGTATTCTGAATCGTTATTTACTTTTGATTATACATTATTTAGATAAGGTAAATTCTTAACAAAGACTCTTAAAAGAGTAAAGAAATGCCTGATTTTAAACAAGAATTGAGTGTTTTCAAAATTGACTCTTTTATCCTAGATTTGATAATTAAGAGTAACTCTATTTGTTACAAATTCATCTTTCAAAATAAAAAAAAGCAGGATCTTAAGATCCTGCTAAATTTACAGAGATAACAACTTACTCTTTATGTCTATAAGCTTAAATCTGTTATTTTGAAGATAGAGCCTTAGCAATTTCCTCTAAGCTTCTGCCTTTAGTTTCAGGCATCATGCCTAAGCACCAGATTAACTGTAGGATCATCATGAAGCAGAAGAATCCGAACATGTAACCTGCATCAAAGTGTGCAATAGCAATTGGGAATACTAAGGTTAAGCCTGCAGCAAAGATCCAGTGAGTAAAGCTACCTAAAGACTGACCTTTAGCACGCTGATCGTTAGGGAAGATTTCTGAGATGAATACCCAGATGATAGTGCCTGAACCAATAGCATGAGCTGCGATGAATACAACCATACAGATTAGAACGGTCATACTTACATTACCTAATGATCCTGAAGCTTCATGCTTTAGACCTAAAGCAATATCACGAACCTGTTGTACGCTCTCACCATCGAATACTACGTTAGTTCCAGAGTACTTTGAAGGTGCTGTAGCTTCTGTTAAAGCTTGTTTTGCTGCATCATAGGCTGCAACAGCTTTTCCATGATCTTCAGTTGTGAAGTAAACTTCACCATTATCCATTCTGATTAACTGTTCAGCACTTGATACAGTGTCAACCGCTGATGAAACAACCTTTAACTCATCGTAGTGGAAGAAAGCATAGGTACATACTGAAAGACTTACGATATAGCCCACACAACCGATGATAAGTAAGGTCTTTCTACCTAAGATATCGATAAGTCTGATACCGATAAAGGTTGCAATTAAGTTTGTAAAGCCTAAAGCAATAGATGCAGCTACTGGATCTTCCATACCAGCTAGACCTAACAGTCTTGGAGCAAAGTACAGAATGATGTTAATACCTGATAACTGGTTAAATGCTGCAATTAAGAAAGCAAATAAGATTGGATAGCGAAGACGCTTGGTAAAGAACTTAGTGGTGCTCTTCTTTGACTTATCCTCTGACGCTGCACTCTCTTTTACAGACTGAACAAGATCATCTAACTGAGCATCTGACATCTTTGGATTGATTAAAGAGAATACATGTCTGCCTTCATCGTCATCCTTGGCATTAACAATTAACCAGCGTGGTGACTCAGGCAGTGAGAAACACATTAAGGTGTAGATTAAAGCTGGTAATAACTGAATACCCAACATCCATCTCCATGCAGTCTCTTCTGGAGCTAAGTGCACAATGATGTAGTTAGAGAAGAATGCCATTAAAATACCGAAAACGATATTGAACTGGAATAAACCGGTTAACTTACCTCTGTCGCCAGCAGGTGAGATCTCGGAGATAAATAGAGGAGCTGCAATAGTAGAAATACCAATGCCAATACCTCCAATAAATCTGAAAATAAAGAAGGAAGATACGTTCCAGGCAATAGCGGAACCTATAGCTCCTACAACGAATAGCACTCCGTTTGCAACTAAGGTTTTCTTTCTGCCGTATTTAGCAGCAGGGATACTACCGATTAGAGAACCTAATACAGTACCCCAAAGAGCAGCTGAGATTGCAAGACCATGCATTGAGCCACTTAATGACCACAATTGCTGAATTTTGCTTTCAGCACCTGAAATAACTACGGTATCAAAACCGAAGAGAAATCCTGCTAGAGCTGAGGTGATAGCCCAGAGTAATAATTTCTTATTCATAACAATAATCCCTTAATACATTGTTAGATTTCCAGAAGATCTGAATTTATGTATAGAAAAACTTCGATAAGTAAATTCAGAAAAATCTGATTTTTGTCTGGCGCAAATAATGTCACAACGGTCCTAAATATAAAATGCAAGGATTTCACAAAATCTTATGCAAATTTTTGCATAAACTTAAACAAAAGGTCATTTGTATGCTTTTTGTATAAAATCAGAATGAAAATTGTGCAAATTTTTGTAAATTTTGAATAGCAATTTGTTATGAATAATAGCTTATAAATCAAATAAATATTATGAAAATGTCCATATATTTCAAATGAAAACTCTAAATTTGAAAATTGAAATTTTTATAGTTTTCTTTAGAGTGGTGCAAAATTTTGCATTAAAAAATTTGAAAACAGCCAAAAAGCAAAAAATTTAATTCCACAACAAATTTTTTCATTTGTATAATTCGCCAAAGTTAAGTTCGTGAAAAATTCAAAAGAAGTACTTGTAAAGAAATTTGAGTGAAAGTTTTTAAAGAGTAATTGTGAATTTTGTTATTACTATTTTTGAATGTGATGTGTATTTATTGTTATGGCTAATATTACTGATATTGCAAAAGAGCTTGGTATTGCTCCATCAACTGTATCTCGAGCTTTAAAGAAACCTGATTTAGTTTCATTAGATACTCGACATAAAGTTTTGCAAATGGCAGAAAAACTAGGCTATCTACAAAAATTAAGAGACGATGCAACTGCTGCTACTGCGACCAATCTTATTGGTGTTATCGTAGCTGATCTTACAAATTCGTTTTCAAATCAGATTGTAAAAGCAGTTCATGACTCATTAGAGAACAGTGGCTACTCAGCAATTGTCGGCTGTAATTATGAGCAGAGCAGTATTGAGAACCGCCTTTTAAAGCAGTGGGCATCTTTGAATTTAAAAGGTCTCATTATCATGCCAACAGCTAAGTTCTCAAAAACGATTAACTCTGTTGATGCTAAATACCCTATTGTCTTAGTAGACAGAAACAGTGAAGATCTTTCATTTGACAGTGTCATTGAAGATAACCGCTATGGCGCAAGTCAGGCTATTGAGCATTTATGTGAATTAGGTCATGAAAGAATTGTCTTTATCACTGGTGCAAGACGTGTTTATACCTTTAATGAGCGTTGTTTAGGAGTTGAGAGTACCAACTCAAAAATCACAGCCAATGTGCAAATTGAAGAAGTCGATGCCGAGTCTTATGACGAGTTGTTTATAGGTGCCTTTGAAAAGACAAACATCCTTATGATGAAGAATAAGGCCTTAAGCCCTACAGCGATTGTAGGTGCTAACAACGCTATCACTGCAGGTATCTTGTATGCCTTAAATTTGAAGGATTTTAAGATACCAAATGATGTGTCTGTAGTGTCTTACGGAGACAGTGACTGGTGTAGATTCTATCCAACACCAATTACATCAATGTGTCAGCCTGTGGATGAGATGGGGCGAGAGGCAGCCTCCATCTTGCTAGAAAGAATTAAAGGTAAAAAAGGAGAGCCTGAAAAGATCTGCCTTAAATCTATGTTGTTAAGAAGAGCATCTAGCTCAGAACTTCAGATGTAAACATTCAGTCAATTCAAACTTTGTGAGAGTTATCATGTTAGATTTTTCAAAATACCAGGGAAAGAGAATTAAGTGCGCCGGTTTAGGCGAGGTTTTATTTGATGTCTTACCTACAGGCGCAAAAATTGGTGGTGCTCCTGCTAACTTTGCATTCCACTGTAAACAGCAAGGCCTAGAAGCTATGGCTATCAGTTCTGTAGGCAAAGATGCTTTAGGTTTTAAGGCTCGCGATTTGTTAGCTTGCAAATTCTTACCTGCATTGCTTTTAGAAAATGATAAGCAAACAGGTGCTGTACATGTTGATTTAAGTGCTGACGGTGTTCCTACCTATACTTTCTTAGAAGATACAGCCTATGACAACATTCCTTTAACTCCAATGCTTTTAGAAACTGCAAAAAGTTTAGATATGGTGTGCTTTGGTTCATTAGCTCAGAGAAATAGGTCTTCTCATGGTACTATCATGTCATTTTTAGATGTGATGAAAGAAGATGCCTTAAAGGTATTTGACGTAAATTTACGTCGTGAATACTATTCTAAAGAAGTAATTGAAGATTCTTTAAAGCGTTCTGATGTCTTTAAATGCAATGAAGATGAGTTACCAATTTTAAGCGAGATTGCTGGCTTAAAAGATAGCAATGCAGACCGATTCTTTGAGTACTTGCAAAACAGAGGTATTGACTGCTTTATCTTTACTGAAGGCGCTAAAGAAAGCACAGTTTATCTAAATGATGAAAAGTCATTGTTGCCTACTCCAAAAGTTGAGAATGTAGTAGATACAGTAGGTGCAGGAGACTCATTTACAGCTACTATCATCAGCTCTCTGATGAAAGGAGATCCTCTTGTTAAGGCTCATGAAAAGGCAGTAAATATTGCAGCTTATGTGTGTACACAAAAAGGAGCGATGCCAGAGATCCCTTATAACTTTATAAAGTAAGTTATAAGTTCATTACTTTGTAATCTTAAATTTACTTTACAAACTAATCTAACAACAAACATTTCCTCATTTTCTTAGTGTTTCCATCTTTGGCCTCAGTCAAAGGTGGATTTTTTTGATCTCTTGGGCATTTTTATCATTTTCATTATAAATCCTGTAAATTTGTCGTAAAATCAAAGATAAATATGGGATTGAGTGGTTATAACAGCCATTAATAAATAATTACAAAAATAATAAGAAGACGAAAAAAAACAGCTCTTCCTAATAAAACGGAGTTCAAAATGTCGCTTAAGACAAGACTTGCAGTTGTGTTTACTGTGATGTGCTGTTCTGTAAGCTCTGCTAATGCTCTAGAGCTTACAGTATGGGAAGACTACACTAAAGGCGTAGGTTTAGCTCAGGCTATTAGTGCCTTTACTAATGAGACCGGTATCGATGTAAAAGTTGAAGAAAATAATTACATTTATGCTCTGCAAAAGATGAGGTTAGATGGACCAGTAGGAAGAGGTCCTGATTTAATCTTGTTGCCAAACGATCAATTAGGCATGGCAGCAAAAGAAGGCATGATCGATCCTGTATATCTTTCAGATGAGGAAAAGTCAAAGTATCCTGATAACGTTGTTGACGCAGTATCTATCGATCAGAGCCAATATGCAATACCAAAGAGTATTGAAACCCTTGCTATTTTTTATAACAAAAAATACCTTTCAAAACCATTTGACTCTATTGATTCTTACATAAAATACTCTAAATTAGAAAAAGAAAACGGCAGAAACGGCTTTGTAGCAAAGTTTGACGACTTATTTTATTTAATGCCAATATTATCATCCTATGGTACTTATGTCTTTGGTAGGAATAAAGTAGGTGCTGTAAACGTCAATGATGTAGGCCTTGATGGAGCAGAAGCAGTCAAAGCGATTACCAAAATAAAGGAATACTATGACGCAAAACTGGTACCACCTGTTATCGACGGTTTGAATGGTGGTACTAATCTTGTTGAAATGTTCTGTCAGGGTAGAGTTGCAGCTACTATCCTAGGGTCATGGGATGTAGGTACTGCTAAAAAGTGCAGTATCGATTTTGCTACAGCTCCACTTCCTGTAAACAGTGAAGGTAAACAGATGGCAGGCTTTTTAGGTGTAAGAGGCTTTGCAATTTCTCACTGGGCAAAAGACTACGATGCAGCTGTAAAGTTAGCTAAGTTTTTAACTCAAGATAAATACTCAAAATCAAGGTTTAAGCTAACAGGTGAAATTCCTGCTTCATTAAAACTCTTAGACGATCCAGATATTTTTAATGATGAATATGCCAATGCATTTATTCAACAGGCTAAGTTAGCAGAGGCAATGCCTTCTGTTAGTGAAATGCATGAATTCTGGTTACCTTTTTCAAATCAGTTACTGCGTATCTTTAAAGGCAAGATCCCTGTAGCAGAAGGTTTGCAAGAGGTCGTTTATGATGTTAAGAGTAGTTATCAAAAATAAGCTAAACACTCTCATTTTGAGATCAAACGCTCTTTTTTGATGCTTGAATGAAAAAAATAGATTTTTTTCATTCATTTATGGTAAAAATGACAGTGAAAGTTTTCCTTTTACTGTTAAACTACCAGTGTTCCAGTTTTATGGAAACATATTTTTTAAGATCGATTTTTTTTAAGCTATGACGATAGCAAAACAAACAGCTAAGAGAGCTCGTTAGAAGTATCAGCTGTTGTAGTTAGCTTCCCGTTCAGAATAACGATAATTAAGGGACATAATAATATGGCTAAAGTACAGTCACTTCAGGATCCATTCTTAAATGCATTACGTAAGGATCGCATTGCTGTTTCAATTTATCTTGTAAATGGCATCAAATTACAGGGACAGGTTGAGTCTTTCGATCAGTTCGTTATCCTGTTAAAGAATCAAGTAAGCCAGATGGTATACAAGCATGCAATTTCTACAATTGTTCCTGCTCGTGCAGTAACCATCAGCCCAGCTGAAGACAAGGAAGAAGCTCCTGTAGCTGAAGAATAATTTAGAGTTTGAGATAATATTCTAATGCCTCAATCAGAGTTTGAGTCTTTAGGCTCAACACTACTTGTGCATGTCGAGTTACCTCAGGCCCAATCACAAGAAGATTTAAAAGAACTACAACTCCTAGCTGAGTCTGGCGGAGGAGATGTAGTTTTTTGCGTTTCTTGTAAGCGCGAAGCGCCTGATCCAAGTACTTTTATCGGTTCAGGTAAAGTGGTCGAAGTATCCGATGCAGTCAAAGCTTATGAAGTTCAGACTGTAATCTTTAATAACAAACTTACTCCTGCCCAAGAAAGAAATTTAGAGAAAGCTTTTGGTGTAAGAGTTATGGATAGAGTTGCTCTCATCCTGACTATCTTTGCGCAAAGAGCTAGAACCTATGAAGGTAAATTGCAAGTTGAGTTAGCTCAGTTGCAGTATGAACAGGCCCGACTTGTAAGAGGCTGGACTCACCTTGAAAGACAGAAAGGTGGTTTCGGTTTAAGAGGCGGTCCTGGTGAAACTCAGATCGAGTTAGACAGACGTGCATTAAGAGAAAGAATTGCTGCCATTAAAAAAGATCTTGATGTGGTAGCTTTAAGACGTGAACAGAACAGAAGTCTTAGAAAAAAGAATGCAGTTCCTGTAGTGTCTTTTGTAGGTTATACCAATGCAGGCAAATCAACACTGTTTAATAGACTTACAAATTCAGATGTCTATGCTGCTAATCAGTTGTTTGCAACATTAGATCCTACATTGAGAACTGTAGAATTACCTGTAATTGGTAAAGCTGTATTTGCTGATACTGTAGGTTTTATTCGTCATTTACCTCATGATTTAGTTGCAGCTTTTAGAGGTACTCTAGAAGAGACTGCTCAGGCTGATTTACTGTTACATGTTGTGGATGCCTCAGATGAGCACAAAGAAGCTAATATCGAAGCTGTAAATGCTGTTTTAAAACAAGTAGGAGCAGAGGATATTAAAACTTTGGTTGTCTACAATAAGGCCGATCTTATTGAAGACAGTGCCGATGAGATTATCCGAGATGATAATGGCGCTCCTCACCGTGTATATGTGAGTGCTCTTACAGGTTTTGGTATTGATAAATTATTATCAGCCGTAAGTGAGCTTTTATCTGATAATTTGTGCGAATTTACTGTTAAGATAGACGGGCGTCACGGCAAATTAAGAAGCTTATTGTATGCATCAAATGCTGTTGATTCAGAACAATATGATGAAAATGGTAACTGTCTTTTGGATGTAAAAATTACAGCTGTAGATGCAGCAATTATCGACAGTAAAACCAATGGTGCCTTATCTGATACCTGTATGCAAGAGAAAAAGCCTTGGATACAGAGCAATGAATTTGATTTTGACTCAGTGAACTAGAAATATGGAAAATAATAAAGATCTTATGGGCTGGAATGCTCCTGGCTCAAATAATTCTTCAGATGAAGAAAAGAAGAGAGAACAATCTTCTCAAGATCCTTGGGGTCGTGAGAGAAGAAGTTCCTCTACAGACGATTTACTGTCAGGTCTTTTAAAAGCTTTAAAAGATCTTTTAGGTTTAAATGGAAAACGTTCTTCTTCAAAAAGAGGTAAAGCTCCAGCTTCTGGATTGAACGTCTTTACGCTAGTTGCTGTAATTGCGCTAGGCTTCTATATCTTTACAGGTTTTTATACTGTAAGGGAAGCTGAAAAGGGCGTAGTTTTAAGATTCGGTAAAATCTACGATGTTGTAGATTCAGGTCTGCGCTGGAAATTTTCAGGCATTGATACTGTAAATGTAGTAGATATTGAGCAGGTTCGCTCAATTCAGTCATCTGGTACCATGCTTACAGAAGATGAAAACGTAGTTATCGTAGAGATGGATGTTCAGTACAGAATTTCTGATCCTGTTAAATATCTATACTCTGTAGTAAATCCTGATAACACCTTATTAGAAGCAACAGACAGCGCCTTGCGTTATGTGGTAGGTCATACCTTAATGGATGATATTCTAACCTCAGGTCGTGAGATGGTGCGTCAGAACACTAGAGAACTTCTAACCTCTATTATTCAACCTTATAACACAGGTCTTACCATTGTTGATGTTAACTTCTTACCAGCAAGAGCACCAGATCAGGTAAAAGAAGCTTTTGATGATGCTATTGCAGCTCAGGAAGATGAGCAGCGTTACAAGAGAGAAGCTGAAGCTTATGCTAATGAGGTCTTACCAAAAGCAGAAGGTCAGGTTCAGAGAATTAAACAAGAATCTGAAGCTTACCGCTCACAGGTAGTGCTAAAGGCAGAAGGTGAGGTTGCTCGCTTTGAAAAGGTATTACCTGAGTACAATGCAGCTCCTGATATTACCAAGACTAGAATTTATCTTGAGACCATGCAGGAAGTTCTAGGCAAGAGCCAAAAGATCTTCTTAGATGTACCTAAAGGTTCATCTCCAGTTTTATATCTGCCAATGCCTCAGTCAAATACAAACACTGAGAGAGAAAAGACTGAGAACAACCAAAGCTCAAGCTCTATACCTGCTACAACTTCACCAAGTTCAACCACACAGCAGGTACCACTAAGAACAGAGGATCAGTATCCACCTCTGTCAGAGAGCACTCAAAATAGCTACGGTACTTCAAGCAGGAGGGGAAGATAATGAATAAGGGAATGCTTAATCTGCTGCTGATTGTAGTAGTGGTTTTAGGTTTTATTGGCTTTAACAGTCTTTATGTAGTAAACGAAGGCTCAAAGGGCATCGTTACAAGATTCGGTAAAGTTCTAAGAAATTCAGATGGTAAGCTTAATATTGTCGATCCTGGTCTGCATATCAAAGCTCCATTTATTGATCATGTAAAAGATCTTGATGTACGTATTCAGACTATCAGCTCATCAGCTGACAGATTCGTAACTTCAGAGAAAAAAGATGTGATCATCGACTCTTATGTTAAGTGGCAGATTTTAGATGCTGCAACTTATTATTTAACCACCGCAGGTGGCAATAAGTTACAGGCAGAAGAGTTATTACGCAGACGTATTAACAACTCTTTAAGAAGTCAGATCGGTCGTTTGACTATTCATGAGATCGTGTCAGGTCAGAACAATGGGCAGGATGCAGCTCTAGAAGAGAGTGATTTTGATACAGTTGTTGATAATTCTCAAAATGAGGCTGCAGCCGACAACACTACTGAGATTGCTGCTAATACCCAGGAGACAACTCCTGAGGCTACTGTAAGTCAGTCAAAGCGCGATGAAGTGATGCAGAATGCTCTAAAAGACATCGGAGCATCTGCTAAAGCTTTAGGAATCAAGATTGTTGATGTGCGTATCAAACAGATTAACTTACCTCCAGAGGTTTCAAATTCTATTTATCAGCGTATGAGAGCTGAGCGTGATGCTGTAGCTAAATTGCACAGATCACAGGGTCGCAAAGAAGCTGAGGCAATTAAGGCTCATGCTGATAGAGAAGTTGTAGTGAAGATTGCAGAAGCTGAAAGACAGGCTCGCTCACTACGCGGTGAAGGTGATGCTGAAGCTACCAGAATTTATGCTGAAGCCTACAAACAGAATCCAAAACTCTTTGAGTTCTTACGTTCAATGGACGCTTATAAGAATTCAATGAAGGGTAAAGATACACTTGTATTACAGCCAGATAGTGAATTTTTCAAATTCTTTAATGATGCAAATGGTACAAGTAAACCATAATTATGTATAATCTTAAGTTCGGTGAATTTTTTTTACAACTAGGGTTCTTCAACGAGGAATAAATAATGCCTAACAATGTGATTGTGCTTGGTACACAATGGGGCGACGAAGGTAAAGGTAAAGTCGCTGATTTATTAACTTCAAAGGCTAACATAGTAGTTCGCAGCCAGGGTGGCAACAATGCAGGTCACACCTTAGTTGTAGGCAATAAGAAGGTAGTGGTTCGTTTAGTTCCATCAGGAATTTTACACAAATCATGCTTATGCCTTATCGGATCTGGTGTCGTAGTGAACCCTGGTGCTCTTTTCGAAGAAATCGAGGAGTTAAATAAGGCTGGCGTTGAAGATGTAGAAAAGAGAATTAAGGTATCAGGCGCTAGTGCTTTATTGTTACCAATTCATCCTGCTATCGATAAAGGTGCTGAGAAACTACGTGGTAAGAATGCTATCGGTACTACAGGTCGTGGTATCGGTCCATGCTATGAGGATAAGGTTGCTCGTAGAGGCGTTCGCGTAGGTGATCTTTATGATATGGAGAACTTTAAGTCTCGCCTAAAGAGCTTATTAGATTACAGAAACTTCATGTTAAAGAATTACTACAATGAGCCTGAGGTTTCATATGAGTCTGTTTTAGCTTATGTAGAAGGTATCCGTGATCGTTTATTAGCGATGGTAGCTGATGTTTCAGAGATCTTAGCTGAAGGTCGTAAGGCAAATAAGAAGATCTTATTTGAGGGCGCTCAGGGTACATTCTTAGATATCGATTATGGTACCTACCCATTTGTTACTTCATCAAATACTGTAGCTGGTGGCTGTGTTACCGGTTCTGGTGCAGGTCCTTTAGATATTGATTATGTTTTAGGTATCGCTAAAGTTTACACCACTCGTGTAGGTGGCGGTCCATACCCTACAGAGTTAAATGACGAAGTAGGTGAAGGTATTCGTAAGCGCGGTGCTGAGTTCGGTGCTGTAACTGGTCGTCCACGTCGTACTGGCTGGTATGATGCTGTTGCAATGCGTCGTGCTGTAACCATCAATTCATTAACAGGTTTAGCTTTAATGAAGATGGACGTATTAGACGGTATGGATGAAGTTAAGATCTGTACTGCTTACAAGATGAAGGACGGTTCAATTCGTCAGTTACCTCCTTTATCAGCTCACGAGTATGAAGGTATAACTCCTGTATATGAGTCAATGCCTGGTTGGAAAGAGTCAACCTTTGGTGTAACCAAGTGGGAAGATTTACCTGTAAATGCTCAGAAGTACATCAAACGTCTAGAAGAGTTATCAGGTGCTAAGGTTGCAATTTTATCAACCGGTCCTGAAAGAGATCAGACCATTTACTTAGATGATCCATTTGCTGATTAATCTTTAGTAAACAAATTAAAGCTAAAAGGCCTTCTCAGTGATGACTAGGCCTTTTTTGCAAGTAAAAAACTAAAACCGTAAAGAATTTAAAGAGCAAAACATGATTAGAGATATTGTCAAAGACGAAGAGTTCTTAAAGATCCCAAGTGTTAACGCCTCCATTAAAGACAAACAGGTAGCTGTAGATTTATTAGATACTCTAGAGCATAACAGTGAAAACTGTGTAGGACTTGCTGCTAACATGATTGGTCATTCACTCAATATTATTGCAGTTAACATCCATCAGACTTTGGTGATTATGTATAATCCTGTGATTGTAGAAAAACATGATCCTTATGAAACTGAAGAAGGTTGTTTATCTTTAGAAGGTGTAAGAAAGACTACTCGTTACAAGAGCATTGTAGTTGAGTATGAAGATCATAAGTTCAAAAAGAAGTCTAAGAAGTTATCAGGCTTTTCTGCTCAGATCGTACAGCACGAAGTTGACCATCTGCATGGCATTATTATTTAGCGCTAAGGTGTAGGCTAGAATTCATTGTCTGATACCAGATAAGATAATAAAAGCCACAGCAGTGGTTTTAAAAGAATAACTAGAGCATTGCGTATAGTTATTTTGATCTGTTAGCTGCTTTTTTAGCAAGTTCAACTAGCATCTCTTTATAAGGTGAATCCTCTAAAATCTCTAAAGCTTTTTTAGCTTTTTCGACAGCTTCAAAAGCAAAATTTCGACATTTAGATAAAGAGTCAGTTTCTTTAATAAAGGTTAATACCTTTGCTAAATCACAATCTTTAATGGCTTTTTCAAGAGACTTTCTATCAGAGGTGTTCTTTAAAGCTAAAATTAAAGGTAAGGTAATTCTGCCATCTTCAAGATCTTCACCTATAGACTTGCCTAAAGTTTGAGTACTAGAAGAATAATCTAGCATGTCATCTGCTACCTGAAAGGCAATACCTAACTGTTTGCCATACTCTTTTAAAGCATTAACAATGTTCTCTGGAGCCTTTTCTAAAACTGCAATACCTGAGGTGGTAAGTTCAAAGAGGGCACCTGTTTTGCAATAGATAGTCTGTTCGTAATCTTGAATTGAGATATTTAAATCTCCCTGATTATGAAGCTGATTGATTTCACCCATTACTAAGGCAGCAAGGGTCTCATTGACTAGAGAGAAAAGCTTGGGTTCTTGAACATCATGCAAGCAGAAGAAACAACGGGTAAATAAGTAGTCACCAGCTAATACAGCAGCGTGATTGCCTTCTGTATCATTTAAAGTGCTTACACCACGTCTTATAGTTGCTTTATCGATGACATCGTCATGAACTAGTGTTGCTGTATGAAGAAGCTCGGTTGCTGAGGCAAACTTAAGCATTCTTTCATAGTTTTGAGAATTATTCTGTGAGTTTAAGGCATGCCAGGATAAGATTGATAATCTAGGTCTGATTCTTTTGCCTCCAGCTTTTACTACATGCTGGCACATTGCATTTACATTTGCTTCATAGGCAGAACCTGACAGGAGTGTAGATAGGTTTTCTTCGACTTTATCTAAGTCGTTTTTTATTTCATTATCAACTGTATACATGCTATAACTCTCATAAGATAGTGTAATTGTAACATCGAATAATGAGTGATTAGTGCATGAATTAATAAAAATCTTGAAATTGCACTGAATAAGCTATAAAATTCATACCGCTTTTTGTAGGTCGATTAATGCATTAAACTACATGTATTAATGAAAAAGCGTAATCCAGAGATAATTAATAAGTGCAAGTCTTGTCAGAAGACTTGCAATTTACTTATTTTGTCTGTAAAATAATGACCCATTATCGCCCCAAGTGGGCACAGTTTTAATTGATTGCGGGAGCAGAACTCCTGCATTTACCCGGAGTTTGAGCATGTACGCAGTTATTTTTTGCGGCGGCAAGCAGCACAAGGTTTCCGAGGGCGACGTGCTAAGCGTTGAGCTACTCGATGCCCAGGCTGGCAGCGATATCGAACTAGATAAAGTTCTATTAGTATCAGATGGCACCAATATCAAAGTTGGCGCTCCATACTTAGATGGTGCAAAGGTTACCGCTAAGGTTTTAGGCGCACACGGTGGCGAGAAAGTTAAGATTGTTAAGTTCCGTCGTCGTAAGCACCACCAGAAGGTTACTGGCCATCGTCAGTGGTTTACCGATTTACAGATTACTGGTATTCAGCAGTAATTTAGTTAGGAGAAAGGAATAAATGGCACACAAGAAAGCTGGTGGTTCCGTTCGTAACGGCCGCGATTCCAATGCTCAGCGTTTAGGCGTTAAAGCTTACGCTGGTGAGACTGTATCAGCTGGTAGCATCATCGTTCGTCAGCGCGGTACACACTTCCACGCAGGTGCAAACGTTGGTTTAGCAAAGGATGATTCATTATTTGCTAAGGCAAACGGTAAAGTTACCTTCGTAACTCGTGGCGCTAAGGGCCGCAAGTTCGTTGAGATCGTTGAGACTCAGCAGTAATACCGAATTTGGTTTACAATAAAAGGGCTCGCAGATGCGGGCCTTTTTAGTCTGTATTGATTTTTTATCAGTATCAAATAAGTAAAGTGGCGCATGCCTGCTGCCATCTTGTAATCTGGAGGATCATAAGGTGAAATTCGTTGATGAAGCCATAATCCGCGTAGAAGCTGGTGATGGTGGTAACGGTATTGTTAGCTTTAGACGTGAAAAGTACGTGCCTCGTGGTGGCCCTAATGGCGGTGACGGTGGTGACGGTGGCGACGTTTACATGAAAGCTGACGTAAATCTAAATACTTTAGTTGATTATAGGTTTACTAAATTTTATCAGGCAGGTCGTGGTGAAAACGGCGGTACTGCTGATTGTACTGGTGCTCGCGGAGAGGACAAGATCCTTTTAGTTCCTGTAGGAACTCGTGTAACCGACGTTTCAACCGGTGAGGTTATTGGTGATCTTAGAAAAGAAGGCGATGTATTATGCGTAGCTCGTGGCGGTCGTCATGGTTTTGGTAATACTCACTTCAAGTCAGCTACTAATCAGGCTCCAAGACAGAAGACTAACGGTACTCCTGGTGAGCGTCGTCAGTTAAAGCTTGAGATGCTGTTAGTATCAGACGTAGGTTTAGTAGGTCTACCTAATGCCGGTAAATCTACCTTTGTAAGAGCTGTATCTGCTGCAAAACCAAAGGTTGCTGATTATCCATTTACTACCTTAGTCCCATCATTAGGTGTAGTTAAAACTTCACAGGGACGTTCTTTTGTAATTGAGGATATTCCTGGCCTTATTGAAGGCGCATCAGAAGGCGCAGGCCTTGGTCACCGCTTCTTAAAGCACCTAGAGCGTTGCCGTGTTTTAGTTCACTTAGTTGATATTCATCCTATTGATGGTTCTGATCCTGTAGAAAACGCTAATATCATCGAAAATGAGATTAAGCAGTACGCTCATGAGCTTTACAACAAGCCTCGCTGGTTAGTTGCCAATAAGGTTGATTTAGGTACTGAAGAAGAAGCTCAGGAAATTTTAGAGAAGATCGCATCATCTGCTGAAGTAAAGCCTGAGAGAACCTTTATCATTTCAGGCCTAGCTAAGACCGGTGTAAATGATCTTATCTATGCACTACAAGATCTTGTGGATGAGGTTAAGCAAAAAGAGCTTGAAGAGCCTGAGAAGCCAAAAGCTGAAGAATTCATCTGGACTGAGCCTGAAGTTCGTGAAAATAATCGCGATGACGATTTTGACGATGATGAAGGTCCAGAGTTTATCTATAGGAACTAATCATGGCCGATATTCAAATTATTGTAGCGATTGCAAAGAACTTTGTTATTGGCAATGAAGGTCAGATCCCTTGGCATTTGTCCGAAGATCTTAAGCACTTTAAAGAAATAACTACAGGGCACCCTGTAGTTATGGGCAGAAGAACCTTTGAGTCTATTGGTCGTGTTCTTCCAAATAGAATGAACATCATGGTAAGTTCAACCTTCACAAAAGAGGTTGAAGGTCTTACTGTAGTAAAGTCACTAGCAGAGGCAATAGCTCTTGTAGGAGATAAGACTCTGATGGTAATAGGTGGTGCTCGTATGTATGCTGAGGCTTTACCATTAGCATCAACTCTGCATCTGACTACTATCGACAAGGAATTTGCAGGCGACACTAAATTCCCTGATTTTACTAAATATCCATTTAAACTACATGATGATGTAGCTTTCCATTCAGACAAGTGTGGATTTGACTACCACTTCCAAACTTGGATTAAATAAAAAAAGGGAGCATTGATGCTCCCTAAAAACTGATTCACTTATAATCTGTTATTCTTTTTCTACCTGTTCTACTTTCAGATCTTGAGATGAATGATTCTGACCGTTGTGGATCTGACTGTTACCAATACTCTGTGAATATGAAACAGGTTCTGGCATCTGATCTGGTGGATTGCCTTTCATAGGATCCCAACCTAAAACTAGAAGGTAAACACCAAAGCCAACCATGAAGGCAAAAGGTATATGCCAACCATAACGTAACCAGTTAACGAAGCTGCGAGCTTTGTGGAACATATCGCAGACTGCAACACCTGCTGATGAGCCAAACCAGATCATAGAGCCACCAAAGCCTACAGCATAGGAAATAAGTGCCCAGTCATAACCACCCTTGATTAGGCACAGCTGCGTTAATGGGATGTTGTTAAATACAGCTGAAACATAACCTATAGCCATGGTAGATAGAATAGAAGCATCAGGAACTGATTCAATAGGCACTAATTCTGCACAGAATACTAAAGCAACCAGGAAGACAGTACTCTCGTAGGATGACTTTACAACTCTAAGATCAACTCTTGTAATGATCTCTCCTAAGATAATTGCAATCCAGATACCTAAAGCCGGGAACTCAAAGAAATAATTAAAGCTGATAGCACCAATTAAGATTAAGCCTACAACCGAGAGTTTCTTTTTATCGACAGTGATGTTGCTCTCTATTTCTGTAGTAATAGGATGATATTTTTCCTGCTGTTTTGAAGCAAAGTAAGCTACTACTAGTATAGCTACAGTTGCAGGTAAGAAAGCTTGTGCTAAAACCAAAGGATCTTTACCAAAGATCCAGATTAAAGTAGTTGTGGTATCTCCTACGACGGAGCCTGCACCACCTGCGTTTGAGGCTGCACAAATTGCAGCGACAAAGCCAATATGTACCTTACCTTTAAAGACGATCATGGCAATTGAACCACCAATCATGGCTGCTGCAATATTATCTAAGAAGGTACTTAGTACAAATATACACAGTAAGAGTGCAAAGCCACCCCAGTGACCTTTAGGCAGAAAACGGGGAATTATTGAAGGTAACTTTGAGTCTTCGAATACTTTTGCTAATACTGAGAATCCAGGCAGCATTAAAGCTAGGTTTAGATAAGTATTCCAAGAGCCACTTACAAATTGACCATCAGTATTTACATAGCCAATTAGTTTTTTTATTACAGAAAAGCCGTCAGTAAATTCGTATTTATAAAAGCACAATGAGAGTAGCCCGATGATAGCTACCTTCATGGTCTTGGTGTAAAAGACTGCAACGCCTACTAACATTAACGCAAAGATAATCATCTCATAGCGAATGCCATAGAAAGTGTATCTTGTAAATAAAGGTTCTTCTGCAAGGGCATATGGCGATGCTAGTAACAGTACAGATAGCATTAGGAGTTTATAAACGTTTTTCATTTGTTATCCTTTAGTTATTCTGAGATTTGTCTGTCACATTAGACTCTGTTTGGGCTGTCTTATCTGAAGGATTACAAGAAGAGACCTTTACCTTTTCATTACTGTCCACAGAAGTATCTTTATTGTCCTTTGCAGTAGCATCATGACTCTTATTGCCATCTTGTATGTAAGCTTTGTCAGTTGAAGTCTCTTTATTAGTAATATCAGCAGTTGTTTCCACATTAGTTGATGCATCTTCTTGCAGATGAGCTAAAAGAGCAGTAGGTGCATCTTCAAATGCTTCATGAACACCTAAACGCTGTATCCATAACCAAAAAGAGAGCACGATAAAGTGGGCAAAGAGAATTCTTAAAGTAAGAACACCAATTAGGTTTGAAAAGATAGAGATAGCAAGTACTGCAATGATAGGACCTAGTGCCCAGCCTGAAAGGTAAAAGACTTTAGAATTGCTTTGTTTACGCTGATTAAGCTTTGAGTGATTGAGCCCTTTTACAAAGTTTAACTGTCTTGTAAAGTTCTCATAGAAGAACACTGCTAAAGCACCAGTGCAGACTATGACGCCTACAAAGAGCATGGCAATGTTAATTGCAAGTGCAATAAAGAGCATTCCAATCATGGCAACTAAGATATCCTGTTCATAAACAGTCTTAGCGCCAATCTTTGGTACCAGATAACGAATTAGCACAATACCTGCAATTGCAGAGAGTATGAAAGTTAGAACCACTGCAAGTGAAAACACAGTTTCATCGGTTTCTAAAAATTGAGACCAGAGGTTAATACCTGCAAAAAGAGAAACTGCAATTCCAGCACATAGATATCCTACAGACGAGAATATAGCTGTGCGGATTATTTTTTCTGTCTTTTCCATAATGAACACCATAGTTATTTACGTATATCTGTACACCTTAAGTGCACTTACTCAAGCTTGTACGATTGTTATGATTTAACTAACTTATATGTTTAAATGTATGTAAAAGGTGAATTATTTACTAGAATGATCCTAGCTTATTATAGTAAAACTAAAATGTTAGATTATTATTAAAACAAATTTATTAAATTTCAAATTTGTGTAAAAAATTAAAATTATGCACAAAAATGATCAACAAAATGATAAGTCTTTAGAAGTGATAAAGATGATAATGAAATAAAATTTCAAAAATTTTATTTAATTTATTGAAAATAAATAAAAAAGCAGAATTAAAACAAAATACTGCTTTAGAAGATGAGATGTTAACTAAGTAAAATGTTAGTAGAAAAATCTAACTATTTAGATTCTCTTTTCTTTTGAAGTGATAAAACTGAAATTTTTTCTTGTTTTTCGAGTGCGTAGCAGGAAAGTCTGTCGCCCCAAACACAGCCAGTATCTAAAGCTACAACATGTTCTCTGTCACATTGAGCATTTAAAGCTGCCCAGTGACCAAAGAACAGCGTAAAGTTCTCCCTTTTGTATTCAAAAGGAGAACCAAAGTTAAACCAAGGATAGATATTGTCCTTTTGAGCCTCAATTACAGTGCAGTCTGAATGACCGTAATCGAGTACAAGTTCTTTTGAGCATAATCTCATTCTTGTAAAGGCGCTTACGATAAATCTCCAGTAGTTAAGATCTGATGACAGCATTTGCTCTTCAAAATGATCAGGATGATCTGCATACATATTTGCTAATAAGACTTTTGTATGCAGAGGATCTTTTAATACTTTTGAAATGACATTGGTGTGTTTTTGCGCTTCATCAATTGTCCATTTAGGATAGATACCAGCATGAGCTACAGCTATTTTTTTCTCAGGATCAACATATAAAAGAGGGGTGCTTTTAAAAAACTCAATATAGTCATTAAGCTTTGGAGCGTTTAGGAGCACATCTAAATTATCTTTAGCTTTGGCTTTGTGATAGCCATAGAAGACAGCTAAAAAGTTTAAGTCATGATTGCCTAAAACAGAGTGAATTCGTCCTGGGTGTTTTGCCTTTAACGCAGTGATTAAATTTAAAGTATCAACAGGCTTTGGACCTCTTCCAATTAAATCACCTGTAAAGATTAGTTCATCTTCGTTTTCGTTGTAGTTGATATTTTTCAAAAGAGCTGTAAATTCATCATAACAGCCGTGAAGATCACCAAAGATGTATGTAGACATTTGTTTTCCGTAAAAGTGCAATTATCGTAGCTTTAAAACAGCTTAAATTTGGGAAATATTAAAAAAAGTTCTTAAAATTCGTATTTTTTGACACTATTCTACCATTTTTGTATTAATTGTCGGTTATATTAGTCGCTATCAAGACAGCCTGAATGTTCATATAATACACAGTAATCGTTAACTTTATGTTAAGTAAAATGCTGTTAAAAATCAGAGATGTAAAACAGTATTAAGAGATACCTTAAAGAGTTTGCCATGCCGTTTATCAAGAAAAGTTTTATTACCGAAAAATTACTGCCAAATGTTCCTATTGAAAAGGTCATAGGTCAGTATGTAACTTTAAAAAAGTCAGGCGCAAACTATACCTGCTGCTGTCCATTTCATCATGAGAAGACTCCCTCATTTAGTGTCACACCAGCAAAGCAGATGTTTTACTGTTTTGGCTGTAAAGAGCATGGCAACGTCATTGATTTCATCATGAAATTAAAGAACCTGAGTTTTCCTGAGGCAGTTGAAGAAATTGCTCAAAATGCAGGTTTAACCGTTGAATATGACACAACTAATACCCGTTCCAAAGAAGAAGTCGATCTGCAAAAAGAGTATTACGACCTCATGGACAGATGTGCGACCTTATATACTCAGGTATTAAACTCACCTGAAGGCGCTCCTGGTCTTGAGTATTTTTCAAAAAATCGTGGTTTGACACGAGATACTATCTTAAAGTGTCGCTTAGGTTTTGCTCCTAAAAATCCTCATTTTTTGCAAGAAAGGTTATGTCAGGATCCTAAAACAGAGCAGAAGTTAATTGATTTAGGTATGTTAGTGCGCAACGACTACGGTGTGCACTCTATGTACCGTAACCGTGTCATGATCCCTATCTTTGACAGACGAGGCAGGATCATCAGTTTTGGTGGCAGAACCATGGGCGATGACAAGCCTAAGTACATGAACACCAAAGAAACTCCTATTTACCGTAAGCGTAATGAGTTATTTGGTCTATATGAGGTCTTAAAAGCAAATAACAACCGTCCACCACGTATTGTGGTTGTTGAAGGATATATGGATGTGATCTCAGTGCGACAGGCTGGTTGTACCTATGCTGTAGCTTCATTAGGTACAGCAACTACACCTGAGCAGATTAAAGAGATGTTCCGTTACACTGACAAAGTTGTGTGCTGTTATGACGGAGATAGCGCAGGTCGTCATGCTGCTTGGCATGCCTTAGAAACAGTAACTCCAATTTTGCAGGATGGTAAAGAAATTCGTTTTGCATTCTTGCCTCCAGAGCATGATCCTGATTCTTTAGTAAGAGAGCAAGGCTTAGGTGCTTTTGTAAAATTCTTAGATGAAGCTATGAGCTATCCAGAGTTTTTGATAGTACATAAGTCTCAAAGCTATGATTTAAAAGATCCTAATTCTTTGTCAAACTTTATCTCAGACACCATAAAGCTGATTAAAGCTATTCCTTTAGTTTCATTACAGTCGGTTGCTTTAAAGTTGCTCTCAAAGCCATCAGGCATTTCTGAAAATCAGCTTTATGACATGCTAAAGCAAACTCATGTTGAACAGCCTCGAGCTTATGTAGCTCAAGAGAAAAAAGAACAGGAACAGATTGCTAAAAATGAGGTCTCAAGGGACTTCTTTAAAACTCCTATGAGAAAACTCATGGCCTTTATTATTCAGCAGCCTACTGTGGTCTCTAATGTACAAAGAGAGTTTGCACTAGATGAGTTTGTAGCTTTGTGCAAACGATTAGGCGTAAAGGGTGCAGATGAGTTAGAAGGTTTATTGAAGATCATTGCAAAAACTCCTGATATAACTCCAGCTAAATTCATTGAACAGACTCGCCAGACAGCTTATGAAAAGATTGTAAGGCTGTTAATCAGTGCTCCACTGAATCTTACCTTTGAATCAGGTGGTGAGATTAGGGAGATCCCTTATGTGGACAGAATAGAGTATTTTGCAGATATCTTAAGTGAAGTTATAACAAAGCCTCTAAAAGACAGAGCCAAAATCCTTAGTGTGGAGATGAGCCAAGGTAAGATGGATGCTTTATCTGAGTACACTCAGATCCAGAAGGAGATTTTGAGTAAAGATTTAAAATCTTGACGGGAGAGAGGGTAACCTGTAAAATAACCCCTCGAACAATGGCCCATTAGCTCAGTTGGTTAGAGCAGACGACTCATAATCGTTTGGTCTCCTGTTCAAGTCAGGAATGGGCCACCACTTAATCCTTCCAAAAAAGACTAATTGTTTTTAATTGCATTGTAAACAGCAGGGCACTTAGTATAGCTGTCTTCAGTTGCTGTTACATAACGTCCGTTCTGTTTAACCATTACAGATCCTTGTGAGCTACCTGAGATTAAACGTACCTTTTTGCCTACAGCATATTTGCATGAGAAAGGCATATCGACAATCAATGGACCATTATCTGAATCAATAGTTAATCTTACACCGTCATGTCTGTCCATGTATTTTGATGCGGAACCTGCTGCTAAGGCTCCTAATCCCGCGCCTACGGCAGTGCCGGTGCTATTTTTGCTTATAAGATTTCCTAAAAGAGCTCCGCCTACGGCACCTAAAATAGTATTTGAGGTGTTATCGTTCTTTTTATTGGCAATATCAATTGCTTCAATACCGGTAATGGTACCTTCATAATAAGTGTTAACAGTACCTGCTTCTGAAACTGGATTGGTGCAGGCATTTAAAGTAGCTGCACATAACATTCCAAGACAAGTATATCCAATTAGAATTAAATTCTTACTCATAGGATGATCCTTTTTGTTTAAAACTTTGTATATGTTAATCTTATGCATTCAATCTTAGTGTAAACTTAGAAAAAATTCAGTGACAACGCAAAAAATAATCACGAAACGCTTTTAATCATGTCTAAAAATATAAAACAGATCGCTTTTAAAGAGTACAGAGATCCAGTTGAACTTTATGTTGAAAAGTTAAACGACAAAGGTCAGGGTATAGCTTATTTTGAAAACAGTGAAATCTACCTTGAAGGTGTGATCGACGGAGAAACTGTTCTTGCAAAAATAGGTGATCCTTTTGCAAACGGCTCTAAAAGACGACCTGGTACAGTAATCAGTATCACTGAGAAATCCCCTGACAGAGTCGACTATAAGGACAAATCGCTGCAGTCTGTGATGTCTTTTGGACCTATAAGCTATGAAGGCACTTTAAAACGCAAACAGGAAATGATTGCTCAGGCCCTAAAGAGAGCCGGCATTGACAGCTGTAATTTAAAAACAGTTCAGAGAGCAGATCTTTCGGTTCCATCACGCTATAAGAGCATACGTTATTTTGCATTTTTGAATGAAAAGGTCGTAAACGGCTTTTATAAGGTTCATTCCCACGAGGTTGTAGCAGTGGAATGCTGTTCATTAGAACCTTTGTGGTTCTCTTCATTTGCAAATGATCTCTGTTCCTTTTTTACTGGTGAGAACATATCTGTATATGATGAAAAGTCACAGAAAGGCCTTTTGCGCTCTTTACTTCTGCGTGACACCATAAAAGAAAAAATGGCTGTTTTAGTGGTGTCAGAAGCGCCTTCAGAGATTTTTATAGACAGACTGAGATCTCAGTTTAAAGACAGGGTTGATTCACTGTATCTTAATGTGAATGAGAGTAATTCAAACAAGATCCTGTCAGAAAAAATGATATTGATATCGGGTAAGGAAGAGATCACTCTTGAGCTTTGCGGTTTTAACTATAAGGCAGGTCCGTTTACTTTTCTGCAGGTGAATTACCCTGTGGCTGAAATAATGTACAAGAAGGCTGTGTCTTTCTGTGGTAGAGACAGTAATAAAACAGCTCTTGATCTCTGTTGCGGTGTAGGAACCATGACTTTACCTCTGTCTGAGAACTTTAAGAAAGTGACTGGTGTTGAGATTGTACCTGAATCAATAAAAGCTGCCGAAGATAATGCAAAGTTGAATAATATCAGCAATGCGGATTTTATTGTCGGGGACATCAGAGATGTTATCGGTTCTCTTATAAAGAAAAAGGACATCGCCTCGATCATCTGTGATCCTTCAAGAGTAGGTATCGGAGAGGATGCCTGCAGAGCTCTGGCAAAATTAAAGTCTCCGCTAAAACTTGCCTATATATTCTGCTCATTAAAGGCTTTAGAGCGCGATTTGAAGACACTTCATGACAACGGTTTTGAAATAGAGGAAGTACAGGGCTTTGACATGTTCCCATATTCATCTCACGTAGAGACGGTAGCATTGATGTCACGCGCTAAGGACTGACCGCCGAAAAAGTGCTGTATTTCCGGGAATTTGACCGTCAGAGTCGGGGTACGAAAATGACCGCAAAAATCGCTCTGAAAATGAGCTGGCGTTCTATGATGCTCTTACCAAGCCGCAGGCGATTAAGGACTTCTATGAAAATGATGAGCTGATTGCTATAATAAAAGAGCTTACAGAGGCACTCCGAAAGAATCGAACCATCGATTGGCAAAAACGTGATTCAGCGCGTGCCAAGATGCGCATGATGATTAAGAGACTTCTTAAGAAACATAAATATCCGCCGGAGGGCATGGATGATGCGGTTGCCACAGTAATGCTACAGTGAGAGCTATGGACAGACAATAACGATATGGAGCATTGTGTAGTTAACTATGCTGAGGCTTTCAGTAAAAAAGCACAGGATTTACAGATGGTAGCGGAAGAACCTGCGCCATACGGAACAAAGAAGGTGGACTAACCTAATGGATGCGACAAAAGGTAATATCTTCACAATATTAAATGGAAATAAGCAGTTTCTCATTCCTGTATATCAGAGATACTACAGTTGGGAGACGGAACAATGCAGTCGCCTTTGGAATGATATCGTTGACATGCAGAAAAAGGATAAGGACGGTCACTTTGTCGGCTCTATCGTAAATATTGCGGAGCAGGCAATGCCGACCGGTGTTCAGAAATATATGATAATTGATGGGCAGCAGCGTTTAACCACGCTGAGCTTGCTGCTGATTGCCCTCCGCGACTATGCGGAAGAACATCCGGAAGATGGCACCAATGCTCGTCGCATCGATAATATGCTTCTGAAGAATGAATATGAGGATGGTGACGAGAGATACAAATTGCTTCTAACAGAAACTGACCGCGAGCTGCTGAAAAGTCTTGTTGAGAAGAAGCCAATCAGTGATCCAAGTCTGTCACGCATCTTGTCGAACTATAACTTTTTTGTCCGTAAAATAGCCAATAAGGAGTTGCAACCGAAAGATGTCTATGAGGCTATCGGTAGACTTCAGATTGTAAATATTACACTTGACCGAAATGTGGATGATGCACAGGCAATTTTTGAAAGCTTGAACTCTACAGGTAAGGAATTGTCTGAATCTGACCTCATTCGAAACTATGTACTCATGGGACTTGAACCTTCAGAACAGCGGTATGTATATGAGCACATGTGGAGACCGATGGAGTTGCTCTTTGATTATGAGAAGCAGGACACTGTCATGGATAGATTTTTCCGTGATTACCTGACGATGAAGACTACGCGCATCCCAAAGATCGACCGAGTTTATGAGGGCTTCAAAGCCTATCACTTGAATTGCGAATTCAGCACGATTCGGGAACTTTGTGCCGATCTGCTGACCTATGCTACCTACTATACAAACATGGTATTCCGCAGGAGTGATAAGCCTGTCTTAAAATCTTTGTACTCAGATATTGGCGATCTTCGCATGGAAGTAGCATTCCCGTTCTTGCTCAAAGTGCATAACGATTGCACAGAGGGCGTTATCACGGAAGATGATCTTATTGAGATTATCAAGATGTGCATCAGTTATGTATTTCGTAGAAGCATCTGCGACATTCCTCCGAATTCGCTTAATAAGACTTTTGCAACTCTGCGTAATAAAATCAAGCCCTATGATTATATGAATTCTATTAAGGCCTTTTTCGTATTGCGCGATGACTATAAAGAGTTCCCGGATGATGAGAAATTCGAGAAAGCGTTTGTGTCCCGTGACATTTACAATATGCGTTCCAGAAACTTCATTCTCAGCCACCTTGAAAACTATGGGAACAAAGCTCCAATCATTATCGAGAATTATACGATTGAACACATTATGCCACAGAACAGCAATCCACGTGACGAGTGGAAGACTATGCTTGGCGCAAATTGGAAAGAGATTCAGAAAACCTACCTGCACACAATAGGGAACCTGACACTAACAGCGTATAACTCGGAAATGAGCGATAATCCATTTATGGTAAAAATGGATATGGAAGGTGGATTCAAAGAAAGCGCTCTTCGCCTTAATGCCTATCTGGTAAAGCTGACAGAATGGAATGAACAGCACATAAAAGAACGAGCAAAGCTGCTGGCAGAAAAGGCAGAACAGATCTGGACTTATCCGGAGATTACTGCTGCTGAACTTGCACCATATCAGGTAGAGGAAAAGCCTGCCCAAAAATACACGATTGACTCTTACGATATCAATGCATTTACACGGACGCTTTTTGATATGCTCGATAGACGAATTTGCAACCTGTCTCCTGAGGTGAAGCGTGAGTTTAAGAAGCTGTATATCGCCTACAAGTTGGATACCAATTTCGTTGATATCGTCGTTCAGAAACAGCGTCTTCGAATTTCTTTGAATATGAAGTTTTCGGAGATTCATGATCCAAAGGGGCTGTGCAAGGACATCACTGGTCTTGGAAGATGGGGCAATGGCGATGTTGAGGTGCTCTTTGAACATACGTCAGAGATTGACGATGTGATGGAACTGATCGAGCAGTCATACAGTAAACAAGCTGATGAATAAAGAATGCTGGTGAACATATATGGGACGAAATTTTACGTAAATGGTCAGAAATAAATTCTGACGAACCAAAAAACTAAGCCATATTCCATTGCATCAGTTTATCTAAAATCTCACTTGGAATAGAGTGAGATTTATATCCTGTAATTGTTCCTCTTGAGTCCTTATCAAATTCTATCTGTGACATATGCTCTGCCATGACAGAAATTACTTTTCTCAAGTAGGATTCAAATTCAATGTGGTTAAGCTGAGCTGTTTTATACAGAGAATAAAACAGTGCCAGATGTCCTGCACCTTCAAAGGTATCTGAAGCCAGCATACTGTTTCTTAATATGTCCAGCCTAAACTCCGCAGATCATAGTTACTAATCTTTGAACTGTTTCTTAGGAAAAGGAATTTTAAAAGTCTCAAAGAGATCTCTAGTTTTTTTAGGGCTCTCTTTTACTATGTAAATACCCCTTCCAGCAGGTCTGGTAGCCTGCAGTTTCTGCATCTGAAGCATAGCTTTATCAAAAGAATCACCAGGTAAGACCTTTCCATAAGGCTTATGATTAGAAGCACAAACGCACATCATCATTCTGATAGTCTGAGCCAGCATGTAAATAAAGAGTTTGCCTTTGTATGAAGTACCAGTGTCATACATTCTGTCACTTTCATTAAGAACCTTGAACTGTCTGAAGGCAGATTCAACAATGTTTCTCTCTATATAAATTACGAGACTCTGGAAAGGATCTTCAATGGTATTGGTTCTTATGGCAAAGTAACCGTGATATCTGCAGGCATTCTGAACTTTAGTGGAGTTCAGGCTCCATTCATGTGTTTTGGTATTCTGGACAAAGAAACCGGAGTTCCCCATTCTTTGTTACTTTTTAATGTAACTATATAAATCGATAAAAAATCCTCAGACACAGATCTGGGGATTTATTTTGCCTAAATAAAACTTGTCATCGACGTAATCTTCAGCTTTTTCGTCATTTTCATCTTCTTCATAAACAACGTTCATTTCAGATTCAGGCAATTCAATATCAAGAGCCTTTAAAAGGTCCTTCCTCTTGCCTACAACCTCAGAGAAATAGCCTCCATCAGGGAATATGGTCTGAGTTATGTTGGACAGAGCAGACAGCATCTTAACAGTTGAATCATAAGGTAAGCTCTTACCTTCATCTTTGGCTTTGTCAATCTTGCATTTGAGCATACAGAGAATACTGCAGGCAAGGAAATGAACGAATATCTTTCCTGTAAGAGTTTTAGACGATGAAATATGCAGTCTTCTGGCACCGGTAAAGTCTTTTAATTTTCTAAAGCCTAGTTCAACTTCATTACGTTCTCTATAAGCTCTGTCTGCTTCAACAGGATCGGAGATGATGTCTGAGACAAGAACACGGACACCTTTGCCTAGCATATATTCAAATTTGGCTGTGCTGGAAACAAAGACACCGCCGTTGTCATCAGTGGAGGTGTATTTCTCAAGGAAATCCTTTTCTTCCTGAGTAAGAGACTTTTCATCAGTTTTCTTTTTATCCAGAAACTTAGCCAGAGTACTTCTGAATGTATCTTCAGCGCTGTTGCGAAGTTCATGGTTAAGGTAAATATGCACATACATATCTCCCTTGAGTCTGGCTCTTTTAGTATTGGTATTACAGTTTAGAGGATAGTTCCACTTTAATTTCTCAGTTACTACGCTCTGACTAAGTGAAAGACTATAGTTACAGTCATCAAGCAGAGCGTTTAGGTTCTTAACAATGAGCTTCTTACAGATGGAAAAGCAGGTTTGCATATTAAGAAGGAAACTCTGGTTATCCTGATACAGGTGGTGAATATTTTTAACAGAGCCATAACCTCTGTCAGCAACAAGGATCGCACTGCGGTTAAATCCCATGCGACAGTATTCCTTTAACAGGTGTGATACAGTTGATACATTAGGAGTTGCTCCAGAATAGACTCTGTAATACAAAGGACAGCCTGTTTTCTGATTTACAAGCATTACGATATTGATTTGCTTTAACAAATCACCATCCTTGTTATGTCCCCATTCAGAAAAATCCAGCTCTTTGGCACAGGTGGGGATAGAGGTTGAATCCAGGGCGTAGTAGACGTTATTCTTCTGCTTTTCCTCTTCATAAATACAATACTGATTGAGTTTTACAAAAAATTTATCAAGCTTTGCTGAGTCAACATGCTGTAAGAACCTGGTAATGCAGCCTATGTCTAAAGGTCTGTGGTATGGAAGTCTTGTAGCTAAGGCAAAATCCTCATACAGGTACATTGCCTTTTCAGGCTCTAATATCTTGAAATAAGCCAAAGACAGAAGCTTTTGTGTTGAATTGCAGGTATTAAAGGTATCTCTAAGTGCTTTTGATAATGGTGTATCTGCTATAACCTCATCAAGTAGCCAGGTAGCTCCAGCATGGACCACTCTAAGATCCTTTGCCTTTCTGACGAATAAAGTGTTGTCTTCGATGTCTTCAAGCTCATCAGCCTGAGAGAACTCAAGTTTATAACGTGTAAGCTTGCCTTTGGATTTAAATTTATCAACGACCCTTTCTGTCTTTAACACAGAAAGTATGGGAAACTGTTTTATAAAGTCTTCAGCCCAGATGATCCTGCCTGTAAGCTCACCACCTAATATCTTGCCAACAGTAACATTCTCTCCTTTGGTTCTAACAGAACGTCCTAACTTAGAGCTTTAAAATAACTCATTAATTTTAAATAAGATCTTCGGCGTTTAGCTAAAGATCTTGGGTAAGATTTTTTTTGAAAAAGTTTGGTTTATTCCCTTATTACTTACGTTATTCCCTTTTTTTATACTATAATTTAAGGGAAAGGGGTAGGGGAATGCGACAGTTTAATTATTCATTGATCAAAGACCAAAAGTGGGATTCTGAGCTTCTTGGATTAATTGCGGCTATATATCGTGAAGCCGGAAAGCAGGAAATGTATCTGAAACAACGCCCTCAAGAGCTGGAAAAACTGGTAGAAATAGCGAAAATTCAAAGTACAGAAGCGTCAAATGCCATAGAAGGAATAGTAACCACCAGTACCCGCATCAGACAGCTTGTCGAAGAAAAAACTACTCCTAAAAATCGTGATGAACAGGAAATAGCCGGATACAGAGATGTTTTGGGAATTATCCATGAAAGCTTTGATGCAATCCACATTACCAGAAATTACATTCTGCAACTGCACAAAATCCTGTACAGCCATATGAATAACCCTATAGCAGGAAGAACAAAAACGGTACAGAATTATATTAGTGCAACATATCCTGACGGACATACAGAAACACTATTTATACCTCTTGCTCCTTATGAAACACCGGAGGCTCTGGATCGTATCTGCGAAGAGTATAATCGCGTCATCGGAAATATGGAACTGGAGCCGTTAATTGCTATACCGATTTTTATTCATGACTTCCTGTGCATTCATCCTTTTAATGACGGTAATGGCAGAATGAGCAGACTTCTGACAACGCTTCTTCTTTACAGGAGCGGATTTTACGTTGGCAAGTATATTTCATTAGAGGCCAAAATAGCCAAGAATAAAGATCTCTATTATGATGCACTTGCTGCATCGCAGAATGGCTGGCATGAAGGACAAGACGATCCTATTCCGTTTGTGAAATACCTTCTTGGTACTATTCTTTCAGCTTATAGAGATTTTGCTGACAGATTTGCCATTGTTGAAACAAAACATTCAGCCATAGAAAAGGTAAGAATGGCAACTCAGAATAAAATTGGCCGATTTACAAAACAGGATATCAGAGAACAATGTCCTTCATTAAGTATAAGCTCAGTTGAAAGTGCTCTTAGAAATATGGTTGCATCGGGTGAATTAAAGCGCGAGGGTACCGGAAAAAATACATGTTATTTCCGACTGAAATAGTCGTAGCTGTTTCTGAGACTGAAAAATATGCGTAAGTTTTATGCCGTTTTTCCAACTTGGAACGCAGTGCGTTCCGAATTGATCTTTTTTGTAGCAGTTTACGTTGATGGGGTAATTTGGCACACGCATGTGCCAAAACTGAATCTGCAATATCTGATGGACGTTAAAAACAGCAGATATGTTCACTATGACACCATATTAACTTGTAGTTGAGATGTTTGTGTACACTTTTTTATGTGCAAAAAATAACTATTTGATATGGAATCTATTTCCTACTTGCATGTGGAGACTGTGGTGCTGATGTCAAAAAAAGGATAAATCTGAGTTTTCAAACTATAGAGTAGGTGAACACTGTTATGCACGGAAAATCAATAGAACTTTTTCTTGTCAACGGATCAGCTGACAGCATCGTTACAGCCGAATTATCCAACTGGAACGGCAAGGCAATAAAAATTCCAAGAATAGAAGTTTCCGACTGCAAAAGAGACGATATTCAGGAACCTGGAGTGTATTTTTTATTCTGTAAAGATTAGGAAAACGATGAAGATTCAGTTTATATAGGTGAAGCTGAGAACGTCAAAGATCGTCTTTTGCAGCATCTTAGAGATGCGGCTACAGAAAAGAAAAATATTACTGGAATGCAGCAGTAATTTTTACAGGCCGTGACCTTAACAAGGCTCTGATTAGATATCTTGAGAACAGGCTTGTTGACTTAGCCAAAAACAGTAGGCGCTATGAAGTTCTTACAAAAAACACATATAAGAATACTGTTTTAAAGGAATCTCAGATTGCCGCAATGGAAGAGTTTCTGGACAATATAAAGGTTCTTGTTAACGTTATGGGATACAAAGTATTAGATCCTTTACGCCATGACAGTTCGCAACAGCATGACAGAAACGAAAATCTTCTTTATCTTAGAACCGGTACTGCTGATGCCGTTGGAGAAATAACTTCAGAAGGATTTGTCGTTCTAAAAGGATCGGGAATTAACGAGAAGACGTCTGGGAAATCCCTGTCAAAAGGCATGAAGGCTATTCGTGAAAAACATATAGCATCAGGACTTGTCAACGAAGAGCACATTACGACTGAGGATATATTATTTTTAAGTTCTTCTGCAGCTGCTGATTTCGTAACCGGATACAGTGTCAGCGGACCTGCAGTATGGAAAAATATAAAAGGAAAATCATTAAGAGAGATAAAATCTGAATAGCAATGTGCTAAGTTTACTGATGATTTAATAATTTGAGCTGATATGTACAATCCTCAAATGAAAAACTTTATAAAAGAGGCCGATTCTGGATGTTTTAACGGAACATATGAGATTACAGGTACTACACATTCAGCCATTATTAAACAGAATAATCATAATTAGTTATTTCTTACTAATTACATCTTTTTGTTTCTGAGTTCACACTTATCATGTCAGTCAGTGCTTAATATTCTGATTTTTCCTAAAGATCATGCATAATAATGGACTGTTTTTGATAAGTGTTTACCACTCCTTTTTGTATTAGTAAAATAGTACACAGAAACAGCCTCTTATTTAAGATCTGGTTAAGTCGTATTCAAAGTTGAATTCAACTTTCAAAAGAATAAATAAACGGAGATTATTGTGAAAAAGATTATTTTGACAGGTGACAGACCAACTGGCCGCCTACATGTAGGTCATTATGTAGGTTCATTAAAAGAGCGCGTTAGTCTGCAAAATTCAGGCGAGTACGATGAAGTTTATATCATGGTCGCAGATGCTCAGGCTTTAACTGACAATGCTGATAATCCTGAAAAAGTTCGCCAGAATGTAATGCAGGTAGCTTTAGATTATTTAAGCTGCGGTATTGACCCTACCAAGTCAAATATCTTTATTCAGTCAATGATCCCTGAGTTAGCTGAGCTTACTGTTTACTACATGAACTTAGTAACTGTATCTCGTGTTCAGCGTAACCCAACTGTAAAAGCAGAGATTAAGCAAAAGAATTTTGAAACAAGTCTGCCATTAGGCTTTTTCTGCTATCCAGTAAGCCAAGCATCAGATATCACCGCCTTTAAGGCAACTACAGTTCCTGCAGGTGAAGATCAGATGCCAATGATTGAGCAGTGCTGTGAAATTGTAAGAAAGTTCAACGAAGTTTACGGTGAGACCCTAGTTGAGCCAAAGATTGTATTACCTACTAATAAATCATGCTTAAGATTACCTGGTATCGATGGTAAAGCTAAGATGAGTAAGTCATTAGGTAACTGCATCTACTTATCAGACACTGAAGAAGACACCAAAAAGAAAGTTATGTCTATGTTCACAGATCCTACTCACCTGCGTAGAGAAGATCCTGGTCATGTTGAAGGTAACCCTGTATTTACTTATCTTGATGCATTCTGCAAGGATGAGTATTTTGCTGAGTACTTACCTGACTACAAGAACCTAGATGAGTTAAAAGCTCATTATCAGCGTGGCGGTTTAGGTGACATGGTAGTTAAGAAGTTCTTAAACAATGTTATCCAGACAGAACTTCGCCCAATTCGTGAAAGACGCAATGATTGGGAAAAGAGACTTCCTGATGTTTATGAGATCTTAAAGCAGGGTACAGCTAAAGCACGTGAAACTGCAGCTCAGACTTTAAGTGAAGTAAAGCACGCAATGCGTATTGATTACTTTACAGATGACAATCTATTAAAGTAAAAGATTTCTCAATTAAAGTAATTTAATCACAAGGTCAGGCTATATTGCTTGGCCTTGTAGTAATTATCAGTTCTTATTAAAACTTTCCTTTAAGCTCTACTGTTTTATTCTTCTTTGCTCCTATCTCTTTTTACATGGGTCTTTTTACTTAGATAAAAGCTGATACATGCTGTAAGAATTTGCGGTAACACCATACACCACCATACACCTGTAAGTGAGTAGAATCTTGGAATAATCAAAAGTAAAACGATTAGCATGATAGGTTCGGCATAAATGCAGACGTAAGATAGGATTTTACGCTCAGTTGAATAAAAGGCACTTGAGCAGATCCTGCTGTAAGCATAAAAGAACATACCTACTAAGAACACTGGAGTTGCAATTGCAATCTCAAGTGCTGCCTCATCAGAAGTACCAAATAAATTGCCTAAATTATCTCTTGCAACAAAAATGATGACGATACTTACAGTTGATAAAAACAGCGCTGTGAACAAGGACAGGCGTCTTGTAATTGCGTAGTCAGTAAATCTCCTTTTCCATAGAATCTACTCATCAAAGGCTGAGCACCTGCGCCTACGCCTTGAAGAACGCAGTATACAAAGAAGAGTATGAATTCAATACAAGAAATGGTTGATACCGCTAAAGCTCCGCCATAATAAAGTGAATAGCGTTCATAAAAAAGATAGAGACCATAGGTGACATATTGATACCAAACGGCGCAATACCAATTTTCATGATCTTAAGTGAGGTTTTCTGTACATTTACAGGCTTTGAAAGCTTTAGCATCTGATGTTTTTTAACGTAATAGATGCATCCAACTATAGTAACTGCCTGGCTTAATAAAGTTGCGATGGCAGCACCATGAATTCCAAAAGGAAAGATCATGATGAGTACATAGTCTAGAACAATGTTCATGATAAAACCAATGACCATGAAGTAAGTTGCATAGGTTACACCACCATTGTTTCTCTCATAGGGTACAAAGACTGAGCCTGATAACTGAATAATGGTAGCACCAAACATGTACCATAAGTAAATCTTGCCATAAGATGCAACATCACCTCTAGCTCCTAATACATCAAGAATTTCGACCATCCATACAAAAGGCACGATGGTGATAATTAAAGAGACGAGAGCCAGTAAGATTAAGGCAACTTTTAAACTCTTATAGGCTTTTTCTAAATTGCCACGTCCTGATTCAATAGACCAAATTACAGCACCACCTAAACCAATACCTGAGCCTAGAGCAAAGGTTAATGCTACAGCAGGGAAGACAATGTTAATAGCAGAAACACCAGCATCACCTAGAGCATTGCCCATGAAGAATCCATCAACAACGGAGTAAACGCCTAAAATGGTAAAGGCAAGAATTGATGGAATGATGAATTTAAAGAAGTGTTTTAAATCGTAACCTTGAAACATAAGATTATTGATCCTTCTTGTTAAGTCTCTTCTCAAACAGCATGTTGTACATTTCAAGTCCATCTATGATGGCTTTGTTCTTATCTCCTAAAATAGCAGTGACTTCATCCTCAATTTTCATCATTTTGTCCAAAACAGAGTGTGCGTGCTTTTCACCTGAAGACGTAAGTTTTAAATACTTTTGTCTTTTATCTTTTTCATCTTGAACAGTAAGGATGAAGCCTTCTGTTTTGTATTTTTTACAGCAGAGTTTATGCTTTGCTTATAGATGACATAGTAAGCACCCAGTTCTATTTGAGTAAGAGGAGCATCTGTATTTAAGAGGGCATAAAGCACCATCATCTCTACATATGAGATTCTGTTCTCTTGCGCATATTGCGCATAAAGATAGGTGCTCTGATTTAAAAGAGAATTTATCTCATTGACGATTTCACGAGTGCGCATACGATTACCTGTAATAGTAAAATATTTTACTAAATCAATATGCGCTTAAGATTAGAGTTTCTTTGCTATAACCTTATAAGCAATGGTACAGATAATTGCAGAGAGCAAGGATCCACTAGCTGTAGCAAGCCCCATTGGCAGCAGGGTTGTAGGGTACATGATTGATGCTACATAAGCACCGGGAGCTCTTAAAGTTACAATCGAAATTAAGTTATGCAAGAAAGAAATTTCTGATTTACCTAAAGCACAGAAGAAACCACTGAAGCTAAAGGCAATACCTGCGAACATACAGTCCCAAATATAACCTTGTAAGTACTTACCACCTGAGACGATTACAGAATGATTTTCAGTGAACAGTTCAAGGGCGTTTTCAGCGATAAACTGGAAGAGAATTCCTACAATCACACCAAAGATAAAGGTAATGTAGATAGCATAGCGTAAGGTCTGTTTAGCTCTGTCAATTTTACCTGCACCAATATTCTGAGCACCCATAGCTGATACTGTAGAGAGCATAGAAGATGGTACCAGGAAGATAAAGCTTATGATCTTTTCAACAATACCAACAGCTGCAGCATCTGTTAAACCACGCATATTGGCAATGACGGTTATCACCATGAAGGCTACCTGAATAAATCCGTCCTGAGCGCAGATAGGAATACCAATGCGTAATAATCTTTTGGCAATGTTGCCTTTTAATTTTAAATAGGCAAAAGAGAATGAGTCGCTTGAGTTATTTCTATTGATATAGGTGAGGGCACAGATAACACTAATGCCCTGAGATAAAGTAGTACCTAAGGCTGCACCTACTGCTCCTAACTTAAAATAACCGATAAATACATAGTCTAAAATGATATTGGCAACACAAGCTATAGCAATAAAGTACATAGGGGATTTTGAATCACCCATGCCTCTTAGAATAGAACTTACAATGTTATAAGCAGTGATTAAAGGAATACCGATAAAGCAGATGATAAGGTACTCTTTGGTGCCTGCTACAGCTTCAGTTGGAGTTTTTACTACAGCTACAATAAAGTCAGTAAAGAACAGCAACAATCCTGTAAGGAGCAAAGATACAATAAAAAATACGGTGACAGTATTACCAATGCAGTATCTTAACTTCTCTTTATCTTTAGCTCCTACAGCCTGAGCAATACATACAGTAGCGCCCATAGATAAACCTACAATCATGACAGTTATCATATGCATGATCTGTGAACCAATGGATACAGCTGTAATGCTATCTACTCCATCGAACTGACCTATGATGAAAAGATCAGCTAAACCATAAAGAGTTTGTAAGAAATAAGATAAAAAGAAAGGAAGTGAGAATAAGGCAATGTTCTTTAAAACACTTCCATTGGTTAAATCTGTCTGCATGGTAATTTCTTAGCTTTTTAGGTTGTATTTTGTGCCGTAATTATTTCACGGAGAAGATAAATGTCAACTTTTCAAGAATTTATACAATTTGTGCCTTCTACATGGTTACAGTTTATTCATAAAATGAAATCTTGATGCTTTATGATAAACTTTCAGTAAAGAAAAAGAGTACATGATTAAAGATAGGAGTTCTAATCTTGGATGACTGGACTGTATATATAAATCAATTGAAGAATACTCATCCAATGTTGTCAGAAGATCTTGATGAAATTGAAAAGTTAACAGCCTCATTAAGTGCTATGGTCGATGATGAGGAGAAATTTAAGCAATCTTCTAATGAAATATTAGAACATCTCTCTCAAGATAATACTGAAAACATTTCAAACTAACCTCACTCAATACATGTTGTCTCAAGTCTAATCCTTGATCATTAGTGCCCTACTAGTGACTATTTTGCAAATTGGCATACAATAAGCAAAAAAAGATTATTTAAGACTATGACTGACAAGCAAAAAAGCAAAATCACACTCATGACAGAAGGCAATATCTTTAAGATCTTGCTTTTCTTTTCTATTCCTCTGATCTTAGGCAATTTCCTGCAACAGATGTATTCAACTGTTGATTCAATTATCGTAGGTAACTACGTAGGATCACAGGCATTAGCAGCAGTATCTTCAACCTCCATGATAGTGACAGTAATTATTTCAGGTTGTCAGGGTATAGCAGTTGGCGCAGGTGTTGTTATTGCTCAATGTTTAGGTGCTAAAAACAGACGTAATGTCTTCAGATCAGTGCATACCTCTTTAGCTTTTTCACTAGTTTTAGGTGTGGTTTTAACCGTGCTGTGTGCGCTGTTAACAAGGCCTATGGTAGAGTCAATGAATACTCCAAAAGATATTTTAGATGACTCTGTTACCTACTTATTTATCTACTCTTTTGGTCTTATTTTCACCATCTTCTACAACATGATTGCAGGCATTTTAAATGCCTCTGGTAATTCCAAAAGATCTTTACTCTATTTAGCTTATGCTTCAGTTATCAATGTAGTTTTAGATTTACTGTTTATTGTTGTCTTTGATATGGGAGTAGCAGGAGCTGCTATAGCCACTAACATCAGTCAGCTTTTAGCCTGTATCTTCTCATTACACTACGTCATGACTACAAAAAATGAATGCAGAGTCTATTTAAAAGCAATTCGTTTCCATAGGCAGATGTTAGTGAGAATTCTTCGTATGGGCATTCCTGCTGGAATGCAGAACACCGTGATCTGTTTTTCAAATGTGCTAATTCAGTCAAGCGTTAATGTCTTTGGCTACGAGACCATCGCAGGTTATGGTATCTATCTTAAGATAGACGGTTTTGATATTTTGCCTTTGTTAAGTATTTCTCTTGCAATGGCAACCTTTGTAGGACAAAACTATGGCGCTGGCTGTATTGAGCGCGTTAAAAAAGGTGTCATTTGTGGTCTTATCATAGGAGTTACCTATACAGCAGGTATCGGCATTATCATGCTTGTCTTCCACAATCCAATTCTAAGCTTGTTTACCTCAGATAGAGAAGCTATCCACTATGCATATCTTGCAATGCTGTATTTCTGCCCATTCTATGGCATGTTAGGCTTTACTCAGGTCTTTGCAGGAGCAATAAGGGGTGCGGGTAAGAGTTTAGTTCCAATGGTGGTATTGCTGTTCTCATTCTGTATCTTCAGAATTTTATGGATCCTATTTGCGCTACCTGTACTCAATAATTTTGAAGGTGTGCTTTTAGTTTATCCTGTGTCGTGGGCTGTAAGTGTAGTCTTAATGACTCTGAGCTATATAAATCTTAGGAAAAAGGTGTTACGTACAGCATAGCTAAGAGAGTAACTCCTATTTTCAACATAACCTCATTTAACCACTCACCAAAATCTGTTACCACATGCATTTTGTAAATTGAAGTGTACAAAATGCATGAACAAAAACGGCGCAGTTCATATCTCTCTTTGTAAAAAAGGCTTTTTGTGGGACAATAACTTGATTTTTACAATCTTTGACTAGAAATTTAATGAAAAATTAAGTTCCTGCGTCTTAAAAAGCGCAACAACATAAAATGTCACTGAAAATAGATAGTCACTGAATTTTTTACTTAACTGGATATAACTCAAATGCTAGACACTTTAGATTCAGCCATTAATGCTGTTAATGGCGTTCTGTGGTCTTATGTCTTAATCGTTGTTTTGATTGGTTTAGGCATATATTTCACTATCAAAACCAAGTTCGTTCAGATCTTCTACGTTGGTGAAATGGTTCGTGTTTTAAGACACGGTATCGTTGGTCATAAAACCAAGGGTAAGGAGATCAGCTCTTTCCAGGCATTCTGTATCAGTACAGCTTCACGTGTAGGTGTAGGTAACATTGCAGGTATCGCAATTGCAGTAACCTTAGGTGGTCCAGGTGCAATCTTCTGGATGTGGGTCATCGCTTTAATCGGTTCAGCTACAGGCTTCGTTGAGAGTACCTTAGCTCAGATCTACAAGGTTCCATTCCGTGAGGGTGGTTACCACGGTGGTCCTGCTTACTACATCCGCAATGCTTTAAAACAGCCTGCTGTTGCTGCTTTATTTGCTGTTTTAATTACCATTACTTTTGCTCTAAGCTATAACTCAGTACAGTCAAATACCATTGCTATGGCATTAAATGACAGTATGGGCTTTGACACCATCATCACCGGTTTAGTTCTATGTATCTTAACCTCAATGGTGATCTTTGGTGGTGCTCACCGTATTGCAAAAGTAACTGAGTTCTTAGTTCCAATCATGGCAACTTTATACCTGATTGTAGCTTTAGTTATCTTCTTCAAGAACTTATCAGCAGTACCTGAGATGTTCTACTTAATCTTCCATGACGCTTTTGCTCCTCAGTCAGCTGTAGCTGGCGGTTTTGCTGCAGTGATCATGACTGGTATTAAGCGTGGTCTGTTCTCTAACGAAGCTGGTGAAGGTTCTGTTCCAAATGCAGCTGCTTGTGCTACCACATCTCATCCTGTAAAGCAGGGCTTAATCCAGGCTTTCGGTGTATTCGTTGATACCTTATTTATCTGCTCAGCTTCAGCAGTGATTGTTTTACTATCAGGTAAATATGAAATCGGCGGTGATGTAACTGGTATTGCTCTAGTTCAGGAATCTCTATCATCTCAGTTAGGTGAGTGGTGCAGATACTTCATGTCATTTACCATTACTTTATTTGCCTTCAGCTCAATCATTGGTAACTACTACTATGGTGAAGTTAACATCATGTACTTAACTAAGAACACCTATGTAATGACTGTCTTCAGAATCTTAGTTGTTGCAATGGTATTCTTCGGTTCATATGCTTCACTGTCAGTAGTATGGGATTTAGCTGACTTATGTATGGCTCTATTAGCATTAACCAACCTTTATGCTATTGTTCGCCTAGGTAAGTACGCATTCTATGCATTTGATAACTACATTTCTCAGAAGAAACAGGGCATCAAAGAGCCTGTATTTACAGCTTCTTTAATGAAAGATCAAAGTGGTGTTGCTTCATGGGGTAATGAAGAAAAATACTTTGAAGATAAGAATGCTAGATAATCTTTAAAATTAACTGTAAGCTTTTTTGCTGTTAGGTTTATTAACGGCGCTTTCAAGCATTTAGATATAAAGATCCTCAGTGGAGAAAATTCATGCAATAACATGTTCCACTGAGGATTTTTTATACAAAATTCGCTTAATTATCAAAATTTTTGTGATAGCCTCGATTTAAATTTGCACTGCTAGTGTTAAAAAATTTTCCATATTGTAGAATGAGTTAGAACAATAGATTATCGGAGAAAACTATGGATTATGGCACACAACTAGTTGCCTTATGCGTAGTACTAGTAGTTACAATAGAATTTTTTCAATATAGAAGAGTAAAGTTACTTTCAACCGAATTATTTGAAGGTTTCTTAGGCTTATCTATTTTCTGCATTGTATGCGACATTGGTTGTATATATGCCTCATTTCATCCTCAATATTTTTCAATTCTGATAAATAGAATTATTCATCAATTCTTTTTTGCTTCTTTGTCTTTGGTGGCCTTTTATGTATTTATCTATATTGATTTACGCGGAAGAAAGGTCAAAAACTATTCAACACTAGAACTTCTATTAAGAGCCATTCCTCTGATAATTGCAATTTTAGGTATTCTGTTTGGTGATATTAACTACAGTGTTTCTGTAAAGGGTTCATACTCATACGGCACCTTAGTAAACATTGTTTATGTCATGTCGGCTACCTACTGCGTAATGGCAATTGCTGCTTTAGCTTATGCTGTAAAAAACAGACACTTAGTAATTAAATATGACTTTATTTTCTGCTTTGCTGCATGGCTGTTCATTGCTATTTATCAGTATTTGGTCCCAACAGCATCATTAATAAGTTTAGCTATTGCTCTTATCGTGATGTTTGTATACATCTCCTTTGAGAACTCAAAAGAGAATGAGGATAAGGATATTCACTCTTTATTATCTCGCAATGCTTTTGAGATGGTAATCGATGAGCTCTTTGGTGAGAATAAGAACTTCTATGTGATCTGTTTTTCAATGCAGAACACCACTTCACTACGTTCAACCTACAGCTTATCAACCTGTTTAGATTGTATTGCTAAATCAGTAAAATCAATTCCTGATTTTAGTAACCGTAATATCTTTAGAATTTCAGAATTCAGCTTTGGTTTCATCCTCTTCTCAAAAGAAGAGTTAACCGATTGGAGTGCTCGATATAAAGTATCAGATAAGGCTCTCTTAATTGAGGATAGTTCGATTCAGCCTACTTATATTGTAAGTGCAGTAGAATGCCCTACCAGTGCTGATAATGCTGAGTCTTTATTCTCACTTATTTCATTCTGTCAGTCTCATTATGAAGCGCAGAATGACCACTCAGTTTTAATCGTTGATAAAGAAATTGCTGATAAGAGAAACTATATTCTTTCTGTTGAAAGACTGATTCAAAGAGCAGTAGATGAAGATGGTTTCTATGTTGTATATCAGCCTATTATCAATACCAAGACTAATCGCTGTGAGTCAGCTGAAGCTTTAGTAAGATTAAAAGATACCAAGTCATTTGGTTTTATCTCACCAGAGGTCTTCATTCCTGTAGCAGAAAGACGTGGTCTAATCAGTAAGATTGGTGATCAGGTCTTCTCAAAGGTATGTCAGTTTATTAAAGATAATGAAGTTGAAAAACTTGGTATCAAGTATATCGAGGTCAACCTCTCAGGTATTCAGATAGCAGATCCTACCATCCCTTTTAGATTACATCAGACCGTAAAGAGCTATGGTCTTGATCCTAAGATGATCAATCTTGAGGTGACAGAAACAGCTTTAGTACGCAGCGGTAAGGTTGCTTTAGACAATATGGAGAAGTTAAAGTCATTTGGCTATAAGTTTTCTATGGATGACTTCGGTAATGGTTATTCTAATCTGTCTCAGGTGGCTGCTGTTAAGTATGATCTTGTGAAGATGGATAAGTCTTTAATTTGGCCTGCATTTGAGCCTAATAATGAGCAGGCAAGAACCATCATGATAGCTTGTATTAAGATGTTCCATACCTTAGGTATTTCTGTTGTAGCCGAAGGTGTAGAAACAGCTGAACAGGCTGAAGTTCTGGCAAAAAATGGTGTTGAGTTCTTACAGGGCTATCATTACTCTAAACCTGTAAAAGAAGACAAGTTCCTAGAATTCGTTCAAGAGTTCAATAAAACAAGAATTGAAGCTGAAATAGCTCCGGAGTTTGATTCAAACAGCGCAGTTTACGCTGATCTTTAATTAACTTACTGCTTTGAATTTCATTTAGAGCAGTAATGTTTAACTTTTCAAATCCAATTTCCTGAAATCCTAAATGCCTTTAGGCCCTTCATAAACTCTCACACAGATAGTTCTTATTTCCTTTAAACTTTGACCGTATATTCTCATCATCTGACCGTGCCTTCCATGGCAAGTTCCTCTGTCAGCTTATTGCTGTTTCTCTAAAGATGATATTTAACACCCTCATTAGAGATTATGAAAAGTCAGATGATGCTTCTAAAGATGGTCTTAAGTTCTCAAACAAGTCTCTATCAAGAATACTCGAAGATCTAGATACCATTATGCTTTCTGTATACAAAGGTGGTTATTACTTTGATGAAATAGCTGTCATCTATAAAACAATGTATAAAGCTATTGATATTCCTTTATCTGAAGCTAAGCATAAATACGAGCCAGATCAGAATGACATGATCACAGATGAAGAGTTAAATGCTGAGTATGAAAAGATGGATGAAGATCTGGTAGAGATTGAAAAACAGCTGTAACAAAAAGTCCGACTTTTTAAATCGGACTTTTGATGTTCGCAGATTGCTATGTCATAAAAAACTTACAAAATCTGCGCTCTCCTTGTAGATTCAGAAATTAACTGAAGCTAATTATTTAACCTCAAGTCCGTTGTACTCTAATACAACTTCACGCTCAAATACTCTTTCACAGTATCTGCATTTCATGAACACCTTGCCGTTTTCAGTTGAGATCTTAAAACGAGCATTAGCATCTCTTTCATCATTAGTAATGCAGTTGCTGTTTGGGCACTTGAAGACACCTACAGTCTCTAAAGGTAATCTTAACTTGTATTTGTCTACAACCTTAAAATCCTTGATCTGGTTAATGGTTGCATTAGGAGCTAATACAGCGATCTGCTCGGTCTGAGCTGGAGAGAATACGACATCAGAAATCTTGATGATGTCTTTCTTGCCTAAGTTACCAGAACGTAAGTTAAAGCCTACGGTTAGCTGATTGTTCTTGCTTAAGAACTTGAACATACGAATGATGTTGATTGCCTGACCTGGAGCAATGTGATCGATCACAGTACCGTTAGCAATAGCCTCAACAAGGAGCTTTGATTTGTTGTTTTCTACATGAGCGTCTGACATCTTAAATCTCCTTGTTTAATACTAATGAAAGAATAGCTTCACGTGCATATACACCGTTTGCAGCCTGCTTGAAGTAGTAAGCATATGGGGTATTGTCAACCTCAGGTGTGATCTCATCGATTCTTGGGAGAGGGTGTAAGATCTTCATATTCTCTTTAGCATCAGCTAAAACTTCAGGGGTTAAGATGAACTTTGACTTTAAGTGCTGATACTCAGTTTCATCAAAACGTTCTTTCTGTACACGAGTCATGTACAGGATATCGATCTTAGGCATAACCTCTTCTAATGAATTGTGAATTGAGAAGGTAATACCACGCTTGGTTAAATCATCAAGGATGTACTGAGGCATTGCTAATGACTCAGGAGAAACTAAGTAAATTCTTGCGTTATACAGTGATAAAGCTTCAGCTAATGAGTGAACGGTACGACCGTACTTTAAGTCACCTACAAAGGCAATTGAGATATCCTCTAAACGGCCTTGAGTTTCTTTAATGGTGAATAAATCTAACATGGTCTGTGAAGGGTGCTGATTTGAACCGTCACCTGCGTTAATTACAGGTACAGGTGAAATATCAGCTGCTAATCTTGCAGCACCTTCTTTGTTGTGGCGGATTACCAAGGCATCAGTATATGAGGTGATGATCCTCATTGAGTCCATAAAGGTCTCGCCTTTCTTGCCTAAAGAGGTGTTAGTAGCATCAGAGAAACCGATAACTCTACCACCTAAGCGCTGAATAGCAGTTTCAAAAGATAGTCTGGTACGGGTTGAACCTTCAAAGAAAGTTACACCGATTAACTTGTCTTTTAATAAATCATTGCGAGGATGTGCTTTTAATTCAAATGCAGTTTTCAGAATTAGTTCAATGTGATCTTTTGAAAACTCTGAGATTGAGATGATATCTTTTTGGAAAAGTGGATTGGTCATTTTTTGTCCCTTACACTGAGTGAAATCCAGTAAGAACGGGGACGCATTCGCTTTCAGGAGCGGTTGCGTTTTTTCGCTGTTCCTGAAAGCTACATTATACACTAATTAACAGGGATTTTTAGGTATGGATAAAATTAAATTTTTTTACTCAAGCTTATGTCTAAATAGATATGAAGCCATTGATAGAGTAACAATACCCACCATGATTAAAGGTATGATTTTATCGGTCAAATCAAAGATAGAGCAGCCTTGTAAGTAGAGTTGCCACATTGAGTTAATTCCATAGTACACAGGGTTACAGTAAGCTACAGCTTTAAACCAATAAGGCATTCCGTCAACTGCGGTAATAAGACCTGAGGCCATAATTAATACAAGACATAGTGAGAATCCTGCGACGAGTGACTGCATAGTGGTTTTACTCAAGGTAGAGATAGCAAGTCCAATTCCTACAATAGCAAAAGCAAATATGGTAATTAAAGTAAAGATTGCAAAGATATTTCCTCGCATTGGTATTTCAAAGTAAAAGCGACAGATTGCAATCAGGATAAATGATTGGATAAAAGCAATCACAATAGGAGGTATGGCTTTACCAATTAGCATTTCAAAAGGTCTTGCTGGAGTCATGATCATCATGTCATAAGAGCCTTCTTCTTTCTCTCTTGAAACACTCAATGAGGAGAGTAATAACACTTGAATTACAGATAAAGCTAAAGTCATACCAATTAAGATGGTATAGCGAGTGTAGTTATTCTCATTAAATAAAAAGCGTGAGTTGATGTTAAGTGCACTTTTACCATAGAGGCGATTGTTAATATTCTCTATAATAGAGGTGACATAGCCAGAAGCGGTATTTGCAGAGGCTGTATTTCGTGCATCAAGAATGATATTAGCCTGAAGGGTATTCTTAAAGTTTGAGTCTATAAAGATACCGATAAGACTCTTTTGAGAATCCACATTCTCTCTTAAACAGCCCATGGTGTGGCACTTTTCAATGAGCTTGAACTTTGGTGTTTTTAAAAGCTCCTGCTCAATCTCATAGCTTACACTGTCATTACTCTGATTATAGATAGCATAAGGCACACTCTCTAAATGGTAGGAAGCACCATAACCAAAGATAATACACTGCACGATGATTGGGGCAAAAAGTACGGCTCGTGACTTTTTGTCCATTAAAATGGTTAAGATTTCTTTTTTGATTAAAGCTAAAATTCTTAGCAAAGATCTTCTGATTAGAGTTCTCATCATTTGCTGTCCTTATTAACCTGTCTTACTGTAAGGAAGAAAAACAGCGCACACCAAAAAAGTTGAATAAAGAAGTTTGCTACTAAGAATAACTCACTGCCACCTGAGAGCATGTTAATTCTCATGGCTTTAACTTCATAGGTAGGCGGAATAATCATACCTATAACTTTAATAAATGGCTGTACGGCACGTAAATCAAAGATTAAACCTGACAACATCACGGTAGGTAGGAAACCTATGATTACAGCAATTTGAGCTGCGGTGAACTGATTCTTCATGAAAGAGGAGATAAGTACACCTAAGCAGATCATCTCTAATACATATACAGATAAACTGAAAACTAAACCTATGATACTGCCTCGAATAGGAATGTCATATAAAAGCTCACCCAACCCTAGGATGATAAACATCGACCAGATAGCCATAATGTAATAGACAATGACTTTAGAGAGTACAATCTCAAAAGCTGAAGCATTAGTAGCAGCTAATGACTCAATCGTTTTCCTGTCCCATTCACGGGCAATGACAAAGCCACCTAAAAAGATACTGATTAAAGTAATGATACTTACGTATTGTCCTGACATTAAGAACCATACAGATTCATTTGACTCATTAAACCAGTTGCGGGTGTTAACCGTAATTCTTGAGCTTTTGGTATTACTTAATTTTGAAACAGCACTTTGGATGGTAGATTTTATGTAAAGTTCAGAGATGGATGAGAGCTGAGCTTCTACACCATTTAAATATAGCATAAGCTCACCGTTGCCTTTTTGCACTCTGTTTGGAAGATCATTTGGTAAGTACAAAAGGGCTTTTACTTTGTTGTCATCAAATAACTCCTGAGCCTTAGCAAAGCTTTTCTCAACAGTTACCTCATAGTAAGGGGAGCCAATAAACTCATCTGTGATCGCTCTTTCTAAAGCACTTTCATAATAAGTGCTGATGCACAGCTTTACAGGCTTTACTTCCATTCTTACAGCACTACCGTAGATGACTACTAAGAGCATTGGCAGTAAAAAGGCTAAGACAAAGACAGATTTGTCTTTTAAAATCTGTTTGAACTCTTTTTCTAGAAGAATTGGTAGATATCTGAACATACTCATTCTCATTTATGTCTTTTGAGCTCTAAACTTATGAACGAGCTCCACAAAGGCCTGCTCAATACTGATTCTGTGACCGTCTTTAATGCAGATCTTGTCAGGGGCACCTAAAACTAAGATCTTTCCCTGATCCTGAATTAAAAAGTTGTCGCAATACTCAGACTCTTCCATAAAGTGGGTAGTTACAATCACACAGGTTCCACTTGAAGCTAAAGCACTCACCCTGTCCCAAAAGACACGTCTTGCTACAGGATCGGCTCCAGATGTTGCCTCATCTAAAAAGAGGATCTTAGGTTTATGAATTAAAGCACAGGCCATGGAGAGCTGACGCTGTAAACCAAAAGGCAGATCCTCGCTTTGAATATCTTTGTATTTACGTAATGAAAATTCATCTAAAAGCTCTTCAATACGAGCTTTTAAAGGTTTTATTTCAAGTCCGTAACTAAGACCAAAGTACTCTAAATTCTGATAGACATTTAACTTTCTATACAAGGAGAATTTTTGAGATACATAGCCAATGGTAGCTCTGGCATCATCTTTAGCATGTTTAAGATCAAAACCGTTTACAGTAACATTACCAGAGGTAGGCTTTAACAAAGCACAGATCATTCTAAAGGTTGTGGTTTTACCTGCGCCATTAGGACCTAATAAGCCAAAGATCTCGCCTTTATGCACTTTAAAGCTGGATTGATGAACAGCAGTAAAGTTACCAAACTTCTTTTTGATTTTATCGACCTTGACTACAGGCTCTCCTGTGTCATAAGGTGTTACTTTAAGCGGTGTACAGAAAGATTTATTTTTTTGAGTAGTACTCTTCTCTGATGACTTGTAAGTATCAGCAGTTGTACTGCTACAGCTTGTATCATTGCTTTCTTTTTGTAATCTGTTTAAATAGCTCTGATAGATATAGGCATCCTCAAGAATTGGTTTTCTTTTCTCTACAGTAACCTCAATGCTTAGATTGTCTTTTAAAAAGTCATAAACAGTTTTTTTACTGTCTTTATCTTTGGTAACTATATCGATTTTGCTCAAGCGAGGGCAGACATCGATAAGAGGGGATCCTTTGCAACAACGCTCTGAGATAGACATAACCTCGCGTACGGTTTTTTGGTAGTTGAGCTCTCCTAACTCAACACTATAGGTCCTGCCATCCATTTTTTTTGAGATATCGGAAGGTTTGCCTTGCAGCACCACTCTAGCATCATTCATCATCAAGGTGATATCAGCTTTTGCAGCCTCTTCAAGATAAGCTGTAGAAAAGATACAGTAAGCTTGTGCCTTATTGATATAGTCATAGATAATGTCCCACAGTTCCTGACGAGAGACTGGATCAACACCCACTGTAGGCTCATCTAGAATTAAAATTCTAGGCTTTGATGCGATAGCACAGGTAAGTCCCAGCTTTTGCTTCATACCACCAGAGAGGGCGTCAGCTTCACGATCTTTAAACTGCAAGAGATTTACTTTTTCTAATAAATCTAAAAGATAAGCTGAGTTTTCTTTTAAATTAAGTCCTTTTAATCCTGAGAAGATCCTCAAATTATCAAAAACACTTAACTCTCCATATAAGCCTAGTGTTTGTGACATGTAGCCTACAACTTTTGTGAAATTCTCACTGTTATTGTCAGGCTTTAATCCATCTAATAACACTTCACCGCCATCAGGTCTTATAACGCCTGAGAGTAATTTTAAAAGCGTAGATTTACCAGCACCGTCAGGCCCTGTAAGGCAAATAAAATGATTAGATGCAGCAATGTTTAGTGAAAAATCACTATAGACATTTACATCTTTCTTGCCTTGTACCTTATAGGATTTATAAAGAGAGCTAATCTCAATAATGCCGTTCATCTTTTTGCTCTTTAATCTGTGCTTTTATTACAGTTACTTATTTTTTGAAAATTCTACAGTTACACTCTGACCTAAACGCAGTCTGTTCTCAGGATCATTAGTATCAACTCTTACCTCATACACAAGATCAGGTCTTAAGTCTTCTGTTTGTACAGTCTTAGGTGTGAACATTGCAGTATCACTGATGTAAGCTACATTTCCTTCAACCTTATTGTCGTCAACACCACTGATATAAGCTTTAGCGCCTACCTTTACTAAAGGTAACTGCTTTTCTGTCAAATAGACACGCACTCTCTTTTTATCTATTACTGATAACTCATAAACGGTGCTTTGAGGAGAAGCCATATCACCTAGCTCACTCTTTCTTGTGCGAATGACACCATCAAATGGGGCTTTAATAACACTCTGCTCATTCTTTTGGTAATTTAAGTAATTAACCTCTGCTACAGCGCCATCATATTGAGCCTGAGCCTTTTCAATATCCTCAACTCGATAGCCTTTTAGCATCTGCTTGTATTTAGCTGAAGCTTCATCTAGTTGAGATTTAATCTGTGTCATAGAGTAAAAAGCATTGTCTTTTTCCTGAGCTGAAACACTTCTTGCTCTATACAGTTTCTGGTAACGCTCGTTGGTAACGGTTGCAAGCTTTAAGTTATCCTCAAGCCTTTTGACATTGGCTCCAGCCTGTTTGATATCCTCAGTTCTATAGCCTCGAACCATTTCATCTAATGATGCTTTAGCCTGGCGCATATTAGCTTCATTGATCTGTATCTGATAGTTAAGAGCCTCTGTATCAAGGACAGCTAAGATCTCATCTTTTTTAACATTTTGTCCTTCATCAAAGTTTAATTTGACAATACGACCTGATCTTTCAAAAGCAAGAGAGCTCTGTCTGATATCAACATTACCATAAGCTTTAGAAAGTGCTTCTGAACCGTCATATTTTGAGTACATAATGCCTGCGCAGATAGCAGCAGTGATTACGAATGGAACAACAATTAACTTCTTATTCATGATTTAGCATCCAATCATATTTAGCCTTTTGAACATCAGTCTTAGTAATTTCTGCAAATGACGCAAAATCCATAAAAGGGTTATCTTCACAAAAGCAGACAGATGAAATACAGGACATAAAAAAGACAGAATAGAGAACATTAAAGATATATTCTCTGTATTTTGGATCAAGGTTGAACTTTTCACACATGGAAGCCCAGATCTCTTTTAATTTGTCAAAAATCTCTTCTTTCCAAATCATGGCAATTTCAGGATCTTTAGCTGATAGTTCAGCCATCATGATACAAAAACGCTTAAAGAACTCGTCTTGGGTAATTTTTTGCATCCTAGTTAAGAGCTTTGCCATTCTTTCATGGAAAGTATCTTTCTCATCCTGATTCAAATCGATTAAGTTGTTTTTATTCTCTTCAAATTTCTTTTTTAGAGCAGCCTTTAAGATTGATTTCTTATCTTTAAAGTACAGATAGATTGTTGAGCGCGCCAGATGTCCTTCATTGGCAATATCCTGAAAGTTAGTCTCAAAATAGCCATTTTCAACAAACAGTTTCATCGCGCACATGACGATTTCAGCAGGACGTGTATCTTTGCGTCTTATTCTGTTTTTAGTATCCATTTTTATTAGCTCTTAATGACACTTGTGTCATTAAGTATAGATCGATTTTAGAAATTCTCAATAAGATAATGACAAAATTGTCATTATCTTATTGAGCAGAAGGGGGTAAATTTTGTGTGATATATGAATAACTTTTTGAAAGATGTAGCTTTTGTATTGCACAACTTTTTTAATTTTGTAACGTACAAAAATTTTTCAATTTTTCCATACTGTAAGTTACAGGTACCAGTAAGAACGCGTACCGCCACAGAATTTTGGTATGTAAAAGTGAAGTTAAATTCAAATATGAGTAGAGGCGCTCTAAGGACTCTGCTTACCATGTTTTCATTACTCATCATTAGTTCTACTCTTATTTATTTTGGTTCAAGAGGTGATGCCACCACTATTGCTAAAAGCATTAAGTCAGGAGTCTTAACTGCGGATACAGTGGATGTCTCTTTTGAAAATGTAGGAGGGGTGCTGTTAAAGCGTGACATTGAAGAATCTCAAATAGTTAAAAAAGGTGATGTTCTAATGGTCTTAGATGACACCGATACAGCTATCAGTATTGAAAGAACCAAAGCTACCATTGAAGCTCAAAAGGCTTTAATTCTTTCAAAAGAAAATGAAATTGAGATTAGAAAAGCTAATGTAGATTTAGAGGAGTTAACCAAATGGAAAGAGATTGAACAGTTAAAGCAATCTCTTACCGTATCAGAGTCAGCAAAGCTCTTAGCACAAAAGCAATATAAACGAGCTAACTCTTTAGTTAATACCAGAAGTATCTCAAAGTCTGACTATGACAGCGCCAATTCACAGAATATCCAGGCAGGTGCAGCAAAAACTCAGGCTTTGCGTAAGTTACAGGCAGCAATTTACGGTGCCACAGACGAGCAGATAGAAAAGTTAAAGAGAACAGGTTCAGCAAAGGGTATGACCTTGTTATCAATTAAGAATGAAAGACTTGAGATTGATAACATGCAAAACGCTTTAGACAACCTTAAATCTCAATTAAAGCAGACTGAGGTTCAATTAAAACAAGAAGAGGTCAACTACAGTCGTCTTACTTTAATTGCTCCATGTGATGGCAAGATCTTAAAGATCCTGTATCAGCAAGGGGAGCTGGTATCTCCTAACTCTTCAGGTCTTACACTTGAAACTGACAGAAAGTACTTTGATATCTATGTAAGTGAAGATCAGGTACTAAAGTATAAAAAGGGAAAAAAAGTAAAAGTTCATTGTGTAGCTACAGATGAAGATCTTACAGGTACGGTAAGGTATGCAACAGTAGCTCCTACCTTTGCAGATCTTAGAATGACCCGCGAGCGCGGTTTAGGTGATCTGACCTCATTTCAGGTAAGAATATATGTAGACTCACCAGAGGTATTAACCGGTATGACGATGGAGGTACGTGATGAATAAGATCATAGCCTCCATCGATGAAGAGTTTCAAGCTATGCTCTCAGGCAGGTTCATACCTTACCATATTGCAGCATTCATGATGGCGATTATGATCACCCTGATAGTATCAGTATGTGCCCGTCATGGTGCAGTGTTTGAAGGTAAGATTGCGGTTGTCGATCTTGATAGCTCACAGTTATCTACAACTTTAATTGAGAAATTAAATACCTCAGCCTATGTGGAGATCACTGAGGTTTACCATTCACCTGTATCTGTTCGTGATCTTACAGCTCATGATAAAAATATCGGTGTGCTTTATTTCCCAAAAGGCTTGGAGAAAGAACTTAAAAGACGTGATAAGACCTTTAACATAGGCTACTTTGCCGACTATTCAAATTTAGGTCAAAATGGTCAGGCTATTGCTAATTTAAGTGAGATGATTGCTACATTAGGTGCAGAGAACTCAGCTCCAGAAGTGGCAGCACTTGCTAAAGCTTCAAGTGAAAAGGTACAGGCTCTGTTGCAACCTATGGATATGGTAAAAAGAGAGCTCTATAATCCTACAACCTCAGCATCTATTACCTTTTGTAGTGCCTTTATCTACTTTTTCTCATCCATTATCTTAGGACTTACCTCAGTAATGCTAGTAGGACGGTTTAAGATCTCAATGCGTTGGCAGGCAATTTTAGAAGATGGCTTTGCCTGTCTTTTAGCAAGATTGTTGCCTTATTCTCTTATCTACACTACTGCAATCTCACTTGTTACAGCACCATTGATTATCTTTGGGCAGATGAGATTTGAAGGAAACTATTTCTTCCATTTACCAAGCATGTTGATGACTGGTTTCTCAATTAGTGTGCTAGCTCTATTAGTTACATGGAAGACTAATCAACCTAGTGAAGGTGGCAGTAAGATGATCTTAATTGTGCCACCAGGCTTTATCCTTGGAGGATCTCTTTTAGCATCAGGTTATATGCCTGCTTGGGTAAATACAGTTAAGTTTTGTTTCCCACTTACATGGGAGTATGAATTCTGGCGTGACTTTGCTATGAGAGGTTTACCTTTGTCTGACATGATAAAGAGTTATGGCCAATATGCTCTGTATGTAACTGTAATTACCTCAATACTAGCAATTATTTATTTCAAAACTCGCATTAATTACTTTGAAATGAAGAAACTTGAACAAAAAGATGGAGAAAAAACTTAAATTGATGGCTAAATAAAAGCCTTAAATAAGCCATTGTTAAAAAATTATTAAATTTATTTTGATATGCCCCTTTACAAAGAGGGGCAATTTGTTGATAATACTACGGCAATTCCACAGGGGCATAGTTCTAATGGTAGAACAGCGGTCTCCAAAACCGACGGTTGAGAGTTCGAGTCTTTCTGCCCCTGCCACTTCTGGCAATTTTCATCATTTTTTCAAATTTTCAACAGACATTTTTATACCTAAAAATACTGTTTTATCTGTCTGATTTATCAGATAAATTCTACTTTTTTACTTTCAGATTACAAAAAAGCATATTAATGCTTAATTAGGGTAGCAAATATTTGTAACACGTAGTTACGTGTCATATAACACGTAAATTTGAATTTTAAGAGGAAGATTAATATTGAGTAACCATAAAAAGTTACATATTAATAATACTTAGATACTAATATATATTAATTTATACTTATGAGCTCCGTTACTGTGGGAAACAGATCTTGTCGCATACCCATCTACTTTCTTCATTATGATTTTTTGATTGCTTATTATTTTCTAAATTGAAATCAGCATATAGGTCTTTTAACGCTTCAACACGAATCATTTGCTGTTTGAATCTCTCTAATACATTAGGTTCGATATTTTCGGAATATAAATAAATCTTGTTGTATGCTTTTATTTTTTTTAGTTCCTTAAGGTATTCGGTTTTATGATTCTCAAGATAATCTTTAAAAGATAGTTTTTCGCTCTCGTCTTTGAATAAAAATACTGATTTTGAAAGTTCCAAAATTCCAAAGTTGGATTTTCTATAAAAGTCATTATATCCATATTCATTACACAGAACTTTTGATATCAGAAATTCAAGCGAATTTTTAAAGAAATAAAAAAGAGGTATCTCTTCATAGGATTTATCTGCTTTTATTTTGATTACCTCTCTTTTAGGTGCAACTATTAGATATCTATATCCATCGAGCCCCACTGAGGAGAATGCTTTAATTAAAGTTTGATGATAGTAAATTTCTATGCGTCCCCAATGAGGAGTATTGTCAATAAAATTTAACATATATAGCTCATGGGAATTTTGACCGGTACTTTGTGTTCTTATTGTATATTCAGGGTAAAGATCATGAAATAATACATCGTATTCTATATCTTTGATATGACTTTCTTTCCAAGATTTTTCTTGCTCTAAAAGTAATGGTAGTTTTTGTATAGGAGATTTGTTTATACCAAATCTTTTTTTCCATAAATATTCAATCTTATCAATATCAGCAGTCGAATCTTTAGGTGTATTGGTGTCTCCGATTCTTGTATAGATGCTATTTGCTTTTACTATGCAAAAATAGTCTTTAGTTACGAAAAAGGGGGTATTGTTGCTTTTTTCGATGATGATTACATCTACCTCTTTTTCTAGGCCCCTTAGAGTTTCAACTCTTACAGAAGGCCTTATTTCTCCACCAAAATCCTTGTCTTTCAGAAAACAGCAAAGATCTGCTGTTGATCTTCTATTAGGATCTTCTTGAACCCCTTGAATTTTACAGCTCTTATTTTCTACACCTATGATGATGTAAGCATCTCTATCTTCTAAATTATTTGCCATGCACAGAATGTCATGCAATAAACTTCCTTTTCCTTTGTCGTCGTTAGAGTACCATTTTACTTTAAAATCCCAATAAGGCCCCTCTACTTTTCTTGAGATGAGTTCTTCAATGATCAGATCTAAATCGTCCATTTTATATCCTTCACATCAAGAGTGTTGTGTTCATTTATAGATGATTATTTTTTTAAATTTATAAAAGTAATTTCATAAGCTTTGCATGATCTCAAAGATGGCAGATATGTAAGCACATCAAAAGCATCACCACTGAAGTTTTGATAAACATCAAGACCTCTATCAAGACTAATCTTCCACCCTGTATCTGTTTCAATGTGCCTTGCATGGATTGTCCTTGCGATGTCGTATTCCCAAGAAAAGATCACGCCAAAACGATTTAGAGATTCTTTTATTTTGTTAAAATTCTCTTCTTGTTTCTCTGGAAAACGCTCATCCTCTATTGTTACAAGGTGCACTTCAATTTCGTCTGAAGGGTAGTTCAGTTGTACAACTGAAACTAAAAATTCCATGAGGTTTCTTTGTTGGAAGAAATTTCTGATATAAGGATCTGTTATAGAAAGATACTTTGCTCCTTTGATGTAAGGTAAAACAAGCTCATTGAATGAACATCCTTTTTGATTTTCTTTGATCTCTTTGTGGCCTTCTTTTAGATGAAGATCATTGCTATTTGATGAAGCTTGAACTACATTTTCTGATAATTGGGCTATTTGTTCTTGTGTTTTGGTTAGATCTACTACTTGTGTTGTTTGATTGTCTTGTATACTGTCATGGTAGTAAATATCTTTAAACTCGATTTCTTCAAGAGTTTGAACAGGCAGCTCTTTAGTCTGTTCTCCTTTTCTGAAAAAAACAAATTTTGTTTTATCAAAAGTAGTATCAATTCTTAAAAGCTGATCTTTAACTCTCTTTCTGCCTTCCATAGCAACCATTAGAAGTTCTTTTGTTTCGTCTTCTGTTGCATCGTTGTTAGGAAAGATAATTTTCATTAAACCAGAGAATGTCTTTTTGATACCATCTTTGTCTCGGGTTGATATTTCTTCTCCAAGAGTAAAATATTTTGAAAATTCTGAAGAATAATCTTCGTTTCGAAGAGCTCTTAAGATCTCTGCAAAATAATCAACTACAAAACCATATCCTTGAGAAAACATTTCTGAACGTAAGTTTTCTACTTCCCATCCTGGATTGAAACAATGAATTCTGTCGAGAAAAGCTGAGTCATGATATTTGTCAGGCAGATCAGCGAATAAATCTGAGGTTTTAAGCATATAAGGCACTGTATGTGTGGTATTACCCACAAAAACCATCGAAGCCTCTGCTCCCATCGTTTGCGTGCCTCTGGAGAAGGTTTTATTAGCCATGTAGTTCTTCATAATATCTACAAGAGCTTTATCGATCTTTTTCTGGTTACCTGCAAATTCATCAAAAGCTACGCAATCCCAATATCCAACAAGACCAATCTTGCCATTACTGTTGTTTACAAACAATTTTGGAATTGTTACCTCACCACCTGATAGAAGCATGCCATGAGGGGAGAATTCTGAATAGATGTGAGACTTACCTGTTCCTTTAGGACCTAACTCCATAAGATTGTAGTTTCTTTCACAGAAGGGGATAAGTCTGATTAGCTGTATGAACTTATTTCTTCTGCTAAATTCTTGAGGATTAAGTCCCATACTTTGCATAATGAAATCTATCCATTCATCCATGCTGAATTCTTTTCGACCTGCTTTGTAACCTTCTATGTCTGAACGAGACATCTGTATAGGCTTTAAAGATGTAAGTAACCAGGGCACAATCTTAGGATCGTCAACATAGTTATACTCAAGATCTGCTATACACCAAATACCACTAACCAGTAGTTTTGGGTTTTTCTTTATGGTTTCAGAATCGACAATAACTTTTGAAATACCTAAATTAAAAAAAGAAGCTTCATATGTATCTTCTTTTTCATTTAAGGTAACGCTTATCTTGTCGATTACTTTTTGTCTGCCTATTTCTTTGATATTTGATCTTATAAGTTCAGCTTCGTTTTTATGTACATAATGCTGACTGAGAATATCTTTTACTGACTGAATCCCTGATTGAATGCTGTCTTCATCTGAAGTTGTACAGTACTGTCCTAATAAATATTCAAGCACGTATGAAGGAACAATTGCATTTCCTCTGATCTCTTTTACAAGATCTTTTCTTACAACACATCCTGGAAAAATATTGTTTATTTTTTTATCTAGTGAAGATAATTCAGTCATAACGAACCCTTAAAAATCTCTACCAAAGAAGTTCTGCCTAATAGTAAATGGTATTGTTGTATATGGAGAGTATTGTTCTGTGTTACCAATTCTCTTTAATAGCTTTAATTCAACAGTACCAGATTCAATATTTGTTGACAGTTTAAACTGGCGCTTTTGTTCTCTTTCTTCTACTGAGGAAGCTTCTTTTCTAAATTCTAAATCCTCAGTATTTGAAACTATATCGTCTCCTCTGTAGAAGGCTGCTTTGATTGTTATTCCTTGTACTTTTTCTTCAACAGGCTGTTCTTGATAGAAGGTAATACTGATTTGACCTGAAGTGATTACTCTTTCTTGTGAAATAACCTTAACATCTACCTCTGAAATGTTATCAGCTCGTTTTTTATTGATGTGTATTACAGGAATTACAGTTTCTTCAAGAGTTGCTCCTCCATGAACATACTTTCCATTCTGCCCCTGTTTTTTAATTCGCTGTATTGCTTTAGGGATCAGAATTGCCAGATCACTAGAAAGACCTATATCCTTAGATGAAAGTTCATGAAAATCACTGTTAGACGCATCTAAATGCCCATTTGCAGTGACAAAACGTCTGTCAACTTGGTATTTTTCTCCAATTACGAGCGGGGCATCTACAAAATCTACATTTTTGTCTAATTTAATGTCCTGATAGATAAAACCATGATCTGCTGTGATAATGATGTTATTTGCATTTCCTGAAGATAGTTTTATTACGAGCTGTTTTAGCTCGTCCAAACAAACTTGAACATTCTCAAAAAGATGTTCCTCGTTTTTCTCTCCTGCATTATCTATAACGTCATGGTACACGTAAATAATATCACTAGCAGCCAGAATCTTTTTGACGTCAGAATTTTTAAGACTTGGAGCTAAGAGTTCTGATGCTTTATAGCAACTTGTCTTGCATTGGCAGTTAGACAGAATTTTACTTCTGTTATCTAATCCAGTTGCTGATATGCCATCAACAGATGCTGTATTGTCATTTTTAAGCTCAATTGAATTGTTTGGAAGCAACGCAGCCATTCCTAACTGTGTAAAACTAGGTAAGACAGATACCATTGGCTCTATGGTTGCGTCAAAGCGATTGGTTTGATTGATTATATTTGCCAAATCAAAACCGAGCTCATACCTTAGAGCATCAGAAATAATGACTGTGATTTTATTGTTCTTCTTTGAATAAGGCTCAATATATTTCTTAAAGAAATCTTTTTGGTAGGTATGATTTTTGAAATTTCCCCAAGAGTGCTCTGTTGAAATTTTTGAAGAAAATCTTTGGGCTAATGGTCTTAAAAAATCATTAGTGTAGATATTATCGATTGCTACCTTTAAATCAGAGAACAGCTCGCTGATAACATCTTTTCGACAATAAAAGTTGAATTTTCTATATTGTAAATCGACTTCAAACCAGCTCTTTGTGTATTTATCTACAGCATCTTCAACACTATCTAAACTTAAGTTTAATGACTTTATTAGCTGTTTAAATCTTGAAGCAGCATACGCTGTTTCGTAGCAGGCTGAGTACTTGCTCCACCATGATTTTGTACATCTAATATCCAGAATTCTCTTTACATCAATATCGCTAATAACATCATTGGTTATATCTGTTTTTAGTTTAGTTAAGATTTTTTCATCAACATAGCTGAAATAATCGATATTCTTTAATGTATCAAAATCAAGAGTATTAAATTTATCTTCAAGCTTTAATTCTTCAAAAACTCTTTCAGACCATTCTTTAAAGTTTTCTCCATAGCTTTTACTGTCTTTCCAGTTGTCTAAAAATATGGAAACTTCATTTTTTAGCTCGTAACTGTTTCCGAACTGCTTGTTTAGATTGTCACTGAAAACTTTTAGAGCAAAGTCATATATTGATAAATTCTGAGACTGATACCCAAAGTTGTCCCTTAGAATTTTTTTTAATTCTGTTTCCATATGAGCGCAAACCTCTGGATGAGCAATTCCCAGTCCATTTTGAGATTGTTCGTATTCTTCTTTAAGAATACTCTGCAATATGGTGTTAAAAGAATCTATTTTGTGTAGTGGGGATAAAATACCTATGAGCTTTAAATTTAATGAACTTATGGTTTCATTTTTACTGTCTATTTCTTTTTTTAGTTTTTCTCTATATTCTTTTTTTCTAAAAAAGAATTCATGTTCCTTAAAATAATCTAAAAATAGAAGTGGTTCTAATCCTAGTTCAATACAACGTAAATTATCTTGATCTGCTACAAATACAAAAGAAGCAAACTGGACATCCAGTAGCCAGTTATCTTTGTCTGAAGGTTTACCTTCAGGACGGTAAATAAGAAATTTATGTTCTTTTTCTGTAACGAGAATTCTGTATTTAACAGAGAATTCGTTATTATCGAGTTTTATTTTGGTAACATCGGGTAATTCTAATGAATTAAACTCATCTAAGAGTTTTTCGCCTTTGTCATCCCAAAAAACAATTCTGTTTTTATCAAAAGCAATCTTTAATGCTTCTGTAATCTGAGAACTTGCCATTAACTATTGCCTCTTTTAATTTACTTTCCAATGTCCTGTACGAGTATTGCCAATACGTTTAATTTTATTTTCGTCAATTAACCTTTTTGTAAGTCGGCTAATTGTTCTTTTTGAAAGCTTTGTTTCTTGAGCTATTTGTTCAAGACTTATGTTTGGCGTTGCTCTTAAAATTGATATGACTCTTTCTTCGATATCTTCATTGCCAAAATCATTGCCATCATTGCCAATTTCGTGGTTATCATTGCCAAAATCATTGCCATCATTGCCAATTCCGTGGTTATTATTGCCAAAATCATCGCCATCATTGCCATCATTACCAATGAGGTCAGTTTGATTTTTCAAAATCTTGTCTTCTTCGATAATTGCACTTGGTAATGCTTTTAAATGAAGTCGTAGAATATTACCAATAAGTTCATATTCAGGAGGTTCTGCTCCAATTTCTCTACATGCACTGAATATCTTTTCAATCCCTCTTCCCCAATGTTCAATAAAACCAGCTCTATAGAACACGTTTGCCATTACAGGATTATATGGAATGGAAGTATGCGATTTCGTTAAAGTGTTTAAAGACCAGCCTTCAGGAAGAATGCAAGTATTGCTGATAATCATTTCATCTTTCTGAATTCTGATTTGAATAGGAGCGCCGTACATGTAGCAATTATGTACAATAGCATTGAAAATAGCTTCTCTTACAGCAATACGTGCAAAAGGGTATGTTTCAACTCTTCTGTCATGTTGAAATGATATTTTTGCTTTTAAGTATTTCCAATAGATAAGATCAACTATTTTGTAAGCTGTAGATATCAATGATCCTTCAAGCATGTCATGATAAAGAACATCCGCATTAGAGAATAATCCAACTTGTACATGGCTTCCCATTTGGATCACGGATGGATTTTTATGAAATAAAAGAACAGCAGTTCTTTTCAGCTTTTCTCCAACCACGAGATTTAACTTCTCTAACAGTTCTCTGTTAGATACGTTTAAATCAGCTTCACTCATTCTTTTTTGTAAAAGAGCTTCTTTTCTAAAAATCTTAAAGCTCTCCTCATCAAGATCGTCGACAGTAATTCCTTCAGCGATCCCATCTTCCCAATGAACACCTGTTTTTTTAGAGATGAAATCGATAAGCGCTGTTCCTGTTAACTTTTGATTGGTAGCTCCGCTTCTGACGTAAAACTCTCCATGATAACTTATAGGAGGGATACTTTTGGATACATTGATTTCGATGTAATCCAGTCCATTTTTACGTCTACTGTTTATTTCTGTAATAATTCCCAGTCCAGAAGCTATTTTATTTGGCAGATCTTCAAGAAGTTTCTTTTCGTTTGTTAAGCCAATAACTTTTCCATTATCATCAACTCCGATATAAAGAGTACCGCCTTGTGAATTTGCAAAGCCACAGATCCACTTTAGGTAATCATCCTTCCAAACTTCTTTATATTCGGTATTCTGGCTTTCTGCCATTGCTATTCTTCCTTCTTGTCTAAGCCGGTGATTTTCTCTAATGCATTACCAAATTTGATGTAATTGCATTTAACTCCATCATCAAGATCAATCTGAATATTCTTTTGTGCCAAAGGATACATGATGTCACTGTCATAGGAGTTCAAATCAGCAATGATCTTCTTAATTTCTTCTATGCGCTTAAATTTAGTATTAGCATCAGATTTATCTAAAGCAGTTGATAGTACACTTTCAAGATTTTGCTTTTCAGCCTCAAGTTTTATTTTGAAATTGAGCAAATATTCGTTTCTAACTCTACTTACAGTGTGAGGCTGATATCTGTGCATATAGATAAGCGCTTTAAAGTAACCTTTTGGACTCTTGAACATCCAATAGATAGGTCTCTTCTTATAACGTTTTACATGATCTGCATAGAATTCATTAACAAAATAGTCTCTGATTGAATAAGAGTTTTTATTTTTAACGTTTAGTGTTTTCTCAATAAAACGCAGATTCTCTAAATAGTGTTCTTCACCAAAAGCTACTTTTAAGAAGTTATTGAATCTATCTACGATATCATCTTCAAACCACCTGTCTGAAAGAACAGGTATGACGTTATCGTCATCTGGATTAAATGTTGGATTAGGAACTTTTGATTTAAAATCATCAATAGTCTCTCCTTGATTGCAGAGGATCAAACCTCCTTTATCAAGTGAATATCTACCAAACATGCATCCCACAGCGTAAGAAATAAGCTCTTTTATCAAGTCAACTCGCTGTAACTGCATCAACTCTTCATCTGATTTAGGTGCTTTGTCAGATTTATACATAAAGTATAGATTACAGAACATCGTTACCTCGGAAATAGGGTAATCAGGTTTTACCTCGTCTTCCACCCCATAAAGTTCTATAAAGGAACGATTATTCTCTTCTTCTAGTAGTCTTACATCATCTGACTCAACTTTATATCTGTTTTGAAGCTCTAAGGTTGCATCCTGAAGAGAAGATGTTCCATCAAAAACACTTATAAGATTATTAGAATTAAAATTCCAAGATATTTCTTTTGAATCCCAATCGATCATTTCATAGTCAATAAGATTCTTTGCTATCGTTGAAATATTCTCTTTTTGTTCTTCTGTAGTTTTGGGTACAGGTAATCCTGCTACATCTCCTACCTGAAAATTCATAGTTGGATTGAAAACAGATAAAACAAAAGAAGTGACAGAGCAATCTAACATTCCTTGCATGAAGTAAATATCTTTAAAGTCTGGAAAAATAGAAGAGCCTGCTACATCAAAAATTGCACCTTCAGGAGAATATCTTGAAGAAAAATAAGATGAACTTATAAACGACCAAGTAATTGATGGTTTGAAGAAATAAGACGGATTTCTGATTGTTGCATATTTTTTGTTGTTTGAATCAACATTGCTTTTGATTTCTAAACCGTCATTCTCCCAGTTTACTATGTAATCCTGATTTCCATACCATCTACGGTAGTCACCACCTTTATTGTAAGGAAACCACTTGCATTTTGATCTCTTTGCATCTTCAGCGTTGGCTTTATTAAATCCTATTTTTGAGAAACTAACTTCATGCCACAATCTTAAAAAACGGTTATTATCTGCTGTTGTCATTCCTAATGCTGGTTTACATAAAGAATCAAGTTTAGGGCAATTTTCAAAGATTGAAATAAATTTGTCTGACAACCAGTAGGCAATTGGTGAACCTGGAATTTTGTTGAAGTTTGATGAAACAGCAATGAAAGGGGATGCTTTTCTTTCAATGAAAGCTTTTGCTTTGTCAAATTCTCCAAACTTATCAACAAGTCTTACATATTTACCTTTGTTGTTATCTGAAGAGCTATTATTCAGTACAAAAGCTGTTGTTGCTACTACTTCTCCACCAAAACTATCAAAAGCTCTTGTTCCTAAGTGAGCCATTGAATCGATTGTTTTTTTTGAAATAATGGTATTTCTTAATTTTTCAAATGAAGACAGGAACATCCAACTCTGCATAGTAATCATTGATATATATGCTTGATTGAGTGCAAGATTGAAGTTACGGTCAATAAAAGCAGTACAGAGATCTGTTTTGCTGTCTTTGTAGTTATCTTTTACCCAAGTTGCTAATCTACTATTCATCCCTTTAGCTCCCATATAAGGAGGATTGGTAACTACAACCTGGTATTTACAACTCAAGTAGTCAGCTAATGTTAGGGAATCAATTACTTTTTTATTTATTGCACCATAAAACAAATCTTCAGATAGATTCAGGTTAGAAAGTTGTGCTATAACCTCATCAGCATTTTGAATCTTAGGTATGATTAGCGAACCAAAGTTATCTGCTTCATCAAATTGTTTTAAGGTTTCAATTACCTCTGATGTGAGAATATCATTGCCTACTTTGTTTTGATATTCTTCAATCTCTTCATCTGTAAATGAAATTTTGTTTATATGTGCTATGTGAGGTTCAATCACATTATCATTTCTAGAGAAAAATCTTCGGTCTTTCTCTCTAGCTTTCATCAATAATGCAAATGAAGCTAATTCAGAAGCTCTTTCATCTAACTCTAAACCATACAAATTTTTAGAGAGAATAAGTTCTGGTATCTCTTTGTTGTCAAAGCCTTTCTCTTCATAAATTTTGTAAAGAAGATCAAATGCGTATACGAGCATATGACCAGAACCACAGCAAGGATCACATATCTTTATTTCTTCAGGTGAAGATATTTTTAGAAAATCGGTCTCAACTTCATTTGAGTCAATGTAGTATTCCATCGACTCTTTTAATGAAGATTCTGGATGATTTAACATCCACAGCTTTCCAAGTGAATTTTCTACAAGGTAACGAACAATCCACTCTGGAGTAAATAACTGTGTTGCAGCAGGTATATCATTAGGTTTGATTTTTACATTCTTTTTTAAATCAGAGAAAATCTGATCTTTCTTTTCAGAAATGTAGTATTGATAAAGCCAACCTAATATTTCAACGCTTTGACAGTTGTCATATGTCATTGTATCTCTGATGCTCTGCAAAATACTCTCTGTAGAGAGTAAATCAGATGGTAACAGATATTCTGAATAGTCATCTTGTGATTGGAATAAGAACGGCATCTTTTTATTCCAATAGTTACATTCAGCAATCAGGAGCAGTCGGTAAATATCTGCATCTGGATTAGAAGTTAATTCTTTTCCATTTATGATATTTTCAACTTTAGTCCTGACCTTTTCAGATACAATCTCATCATTAAAATATCCACTTTTAGCTTCGGTCAAGATTTCAGGAATAGAACTTTCATCGCTGTTTGAAGACACAACTTTTGAAGATGTATATCCGTTTACATCCATAAAGCGCAGTGCACAGAAACGGTTAAACCAGAAATAAGCAATCTTGCTGATTACATCTTCTTCATTGTCAGCTGAAGCAATATCTTCACTTAACTTCTCAAAAGCCTTTGGATTACTTCTGTTAAGAAAACCATCAGGTTGTTTTGCTTGGTCAAAATTTGCTTTAATTTGCTTGAATAAAGTATTTCTAGCATTTTGTGCAAAGGTTTTTAGCTTATTTAATTCCATATTTGTAACCGCTACTTCACAAGAATTTTTAGACCAGATTGAATTGATTCAAGTAATGACTTTTTCAAGTAACCAAGATACTCTTCAACGTCAGCTTCTGTTTCAATCACTTTCTTTGCAACTGAAGTTTCAACATCACCAATTTTTTTTACTACCTTTATAGTAGGAGCAATTGCTATAGCTGAGTTTGAATTTTCAACTGTAATTACAGATTGATTTTGAGTATCTGCTGGTTGTTCCGTTGCAGAATTACTATTATCTTTTACTTGTTCTTTGTTATAAAGTGCGAAAATTTTATTGTAGAGCTCACTACTAAAGCTTGTATCAATAGTATTTTCAAAATTTTGAAGGTAAATAAAGTCTGAGAAAGCACTTAGCTTTTCTCTTTTTTCGTTAATGTAATCAACTATATTTTGTTGATTTTCTACTGATAGCTTTTGATATTGAGCTAATTTCAGAGCTGATTCTGAAATATTGTCTATCTTTGAGAGAATAGTTTGTTTGATTTCTTCGATAACTTCAGCGTTTAATTTATCAAAATTTGCCTTAGTAGATTCAATATTGCGAATGTTTGCTGCTACGTAGAATTCGTCTGAAAAACAAAATTTTTCTAGATTATTAAAAATTTCATTCAATTCAGATAGTTTTTTAATATCAGATCTTGCAATCAAACTTTGATTTAAGCTCTCTTTTTGTGTCTTTACCAGATTAAATGCATCTGTAAAATTTGCTTTCTTTTGAGAATTGCTCATAAAGGAAACAAAAGGCTCAAGATAATCTTCTAATTCGTCTAGAAGAAGGTCTCGAGTGGACTTTTTGTCGACTTTACTTTCAAGATTGTCATAAATATTCACAGCTTCTTGACAGTTAGACATGTTTTCGACATGTTTAATAGCTTTTTCTATATTATCTGAGCAGGACCAGCCTTTGTTTTTAGCTTCTGCTTCATACTTTTGAAGAACTATTAATTTATCTTTAAATTTGTTTAAAGCTGTATTAGCAACATCTTTTCCATCGTTTTCGTTACAAGGAGAATTGAAATAATCATTTATGAACTTTTTTAATTGAATAATTTTGTTTTCTGGGATCTTATTTTGAAGATTTACGAGTAAGCTTTGCTGTAATCTTGTATTTTTAAGGTTATCAATGAGAGCTTTACCTTGTAAATCATGATTTGAACCGTTTGAGAAACTAATTTGTTTTCTTGAGAATAGAAATGCTAAAAGGCAAATTATTGAGTCATAGGTCCATCCATAAGGAATTTTATAAAAATTATTTTTTATCTCTTCTACAGTTACCTGTCTGCCCTCTCTTTTCTTATTTTCTAGGTAAGTTATAAGCTCTCTTTCAGCTTCAGAGATAGAATCAATTGGCATTTTGGTTATGATGTTGTCTATATTCTCAGCTTTCAGCGAGCTGAATTTTTTAATTAAGTTTCGTTTGTAGTTAGCTTTATTAACTAGTATTAAAAATGCTTTTTCAATTCTTCCCTTTGCATCTGAACCAATATTATTAGTCGTTACATCGTCACCTAGGGCATAGATAGTAGCTCTGCTAACTAACTCTGATAAGCTCTCTAGCAGCTCTTGCTCTCTGTTTGAGTTTTGAATTCCTCTTTCATGGATAATAGCTTGTTGCATTGGAGTAGAGGCAGATGCAGAACTATTAAGTCTAACGAACTTTGATGTTCTACAATATTTGTATAATTCTGAAATGAATTTATCATCGTCCTGAGGCAAAACAATTACTAATTCTTTCTCGTTTGAGCGTTGCGAACTCAATACTTCAGGATTTCTCTCGGTCGACATAGGAGAAATTAAATTAATACCCAATTCATAAGCTCTTCCCTCTACGTTGCAATCGAGAATATTACTATAAGGAAGATCTCCATCTATATCTGGATCATGAATTTTTCCTCCTTTTAAGATTTTTTTAAAGAAGAGTTCTACTATCTTTTGGTTGATTTCACTTGGATCTACAGAGGTGTTATTGATGCTCTCTTCAATATCTTTTTCTTCATCTGTTAAGAAGCTATACTCAGTTCCATGTTTTTCAATATAAGTTTGCCTTTCCAGATAATCTAATGCTTCCGTTACTTTTTGCTTTAAAGCACTTCTGTCTTCATCAAAGGATGACTGCATCAGAATAGTGATATTTGAGACTGTTGCCTTAAAACTATCGACGTACTTAACAAGCAACAGTGCTTTTAGTATCTTAGTTGCAAAATCGTTAATGAGGTTATTCTCAGCAGTCAAGATTAAATTTTGATTTTCTGTTTTTAGCTGATTCCTAATTCCTTCATAGAACAAATCAAAGCTGGCTATACTGCCTACAGTTGAATTTTTTACCTTTTGTAGAACCTCTTGGAATACACCCAGCATTGATCTTTCGCCTACGGAACTGTACTTTCCTTCAAAAGCATTTTTTGCTGAAAGCGCTCTAATACATTCCTGAAAAAGGTCAAATTGATAGGATACGAATGGATAGCTGTTAATAAAGTTATCATCGTCTTTGTAGTTTTTATATTCTCTTGATTGATCTACAAAATCAAAAAGAGTTTTAAAGTTGTTATGTTCTTTATCGTATAATGCTTGAAGCTCACCTTTACAGTCTAGTTTTTTATCAAGTAGTCGTTTTTGAATAACTTCTGCTACGTCCTGAGAGGTAAGCTTGATCCTGATCTTAAATCTGTCTTGAATTTTTGAAAAGTCGTTACTTTGTTGGCCGCTCTCAGATCCCATTACAGTATCCATATCTTCTTGAGCTGTAACTACAATCCAAGCCTGACTTCCACATTTTGTGGTAAGAGTCTCTGAAATTGTTTGTAGATTTAGCATCAGCTTAACATTATCAGCAATATATTGACCAATCTCATCAACAAAGAAATTTAATCTAAAGTCTTTACCTTTTTTCTTCACATAAGAGCCAACTAATTCGCAGAAGTCTCCTACAGACAAATTAAAATCATCTTTGTATTTTGTCAGCACACCTTTGAAATCTTCAGGGGTGCCTCCTTTAACCTTTGCTAGAGCTTTAGAAACTTGAGGTTCAATAAATATAATTTTTTCACGCTCTTTTTCCCACTCTTTTCCATTTGATACTTCTTTGTATGCTTGTTTAAAAGCCTCAAATTGATTATCCTCATCCAAGTCTCTTTCGAATCTAGCAACATATGGAAGTTTTCCAAAATATCCACAGTGTTCATCAAAAACCCTTAAAAAAGCTCCCAGTAGAGCATCAGATGAATCTTTAGTTATTGAGGAGGCTTTTTGATCGATATTAAACAGTATATTTTCTGTTTTATACTGACTAACAGCCTTCTTTAAATTAGCTTTTAAAATTTCGTCTTTGTCAATTCTGTTTAAAAACAAATCCATTGAACTGTAACCACAAACAGTTTGATCTTGCAAAATAACAGCAAGCATTTTTAACAAATGTGACTTACCTGAACCAAAGAAACCAGAAATCCAAACTCCGTTACCTTGAGCTCCGTCATATTCATTGTATGCTTCTATGAAGAGGCTCAGTTTTTTTGCAATGTCATTAGTGACTACATATTCTTCAATTTCATTTTTTAGATTTTTCTCTTCGTTATCATCTGCTTTGATAACACCTTTAATTGCGCGGTTTATGTCTTTTATAAATAAATTTTTGATTTCTGTAGTCATATAAAGGTTAACCTCATCTTTGATTTTTTGTGGTTCGCTGACTTTTAAATTTGCTGCTTTAATAAATTAAAAGCTCTGTAATATCTGTCACCTGGCATGATGTTAAATAGGTCCAGTGAAGAGCCTTTTGTCTCTGAAAAACTATATTTGCCAGGAAAGAACATTACAGTAGGTTGTTCTTCAATTGTGCTCTGTAAATTGTTTAGTACATTATGAGAGCGTATGTATGGGTATACCTCACCTACACCGGTAATGAAAGCAACGTTAAATTGTTTATCTTTTATTATTTTTTTGATTTTAGGAATTAGATTAGTTTCTGGATCGAGCATGCTTTGCAGAGCATCCAATAGCGCATCTTTTGGAATAGATGATTCATTCTCAAGAATGTTATCGAATACATCGTTTTCTTTTAACATTTCGATACAGATTTTATAGAGATTGAGATTGATGATTTCAATCCCTTTTTCTGTGTTGAGTCTTTTTATAAGATTGATAACGTCATCTTCAATCTTTAATGCATCTTCGGGTTTAAATGGAACTATAAAAAAAGGAACTTCGTTTCCTATACCCTGCTTGTTTAGAAAACGTTCTGATGAAACAACCTTGAAAGTATGATCAAAAATTTCATCGTATGTAATATCTTTCTCATTTATCATGATGGTATTAAAGTCCTTTTATATCTGCTTCATAAATCGGAAGATAGAGTAAATCTTGAGGTGAATTTTGGGCTACAGTTTTGCAGAACTGTTCTGTTAAAAAGCAAGGTTGTATAAAGTTGTCTTTAGAAAGAATATTAGCTTCTTTTGCTGTGTTTATGATCCTGCCTCTGATTTTGCTTTTCATTTTTAAAGACACATGATCAAGTTCTTCATTGGATGAAGATAAATCAAAATAAAATGAATCATAATCTTCCAATGAAACTTTATTTTTATAATTTAAAAAGTTCTCTCTAAGTAGTTTTATTGCAAACTCTCTGGCTAAACGATTACTGCGACAAAGAGCTATCCATAAAAGGTATCTTTGTTCCTGATCGTTAGCTCCCTTAAAATAAGAAATTTCACCGTCAGTTAAGTAGCGTAATCTTGATAAAGCCTCAGAAACGTAGCGATCATTAGATGATAATGTTGCTTTCTGAGCTAAGTTTAATTCGACCGCCTTTTTTCTGACATTTGCCCAATTTGGCTCTTCAATGTATAGAAGTATCATGCTAGAGCTCAGCGAGAACATCAAATTATCTATCATCGAAAATTTGAATTTTGGGTTGTTTTCTATTCTGTTCATGGAGGTGCTGTCTTGTTAATCAAGTTTTAGATGATTTCATCTTTCAAATATGTTGAATTTTAACAAACCACCATTTTTCATCAATGTTATTTGCTCAAATTTTTATACATAGCTCCTCATATTTTTTTCATAACGAGATATTCGTTTTATCGGAAAACCATCAAACTTCATATTTCTTTTTTAATTTGCTTTTGAGCTATAAACTAACTTTTTTAATTCAGGCAAAACCTCATTTACTATCATTACTTAAGTCAGAACATAGGTATTCTTATGCGAGATAGGATAAAAGATTTCGTAAAAAATATAAGCACACTATGTCGTTAGTAAAGGTATATCTTGTTTTACCTGCAATTATCCTTACAAATGCAAGTAGTTGTTCAATTAGCAGTCATTTATCAGTAGAATACCAAAGTGGTTCTTCTGTAATTGATGTTACTTTGCCATATTGGAATTTCATTATGATCTTTAACCCTAATCAGGTAACTTGGACACTACGTAAAGGCGTTAAATTGCCTTTTGCTCCTCAGGAGAATATTGACTCAGTTAATAACAATCCTGTAGAGAGTGTTCCTAATTTTCAATTAACTAAGACTGTAGTCAATTCTGTTGATGCTCCCTTAAATCAAGTTGCAGCAAGTTCAGGTGATAACTCTTTAACTCATAATAATGAACCTTCCATTGCTAAAGTAGGTGCTCCCGTATCCATAAATGTTGGTGCTGATAATAATGCTGTATCACCTGTAGCTCCAGTTACAGAAACTGTTGCTCATATTACTGATAGTAGTGCTAATGCTTCACAAGAAGTAGCAAGCTTAGCTACAACTTCAACAGCTACAGATCAAACTGCAACATCAGCACCAGCTACACCAACACCAGCTACATCAACACCATTACCTTCTCAAGAAGCATCAACTGTAACTGCAGCTCCATCAGCAAATGACACTGCTCCAGTAGTTGACGGCAGAGTTGTTGACAAGAGTGTTCTTGAGAATGTAAAAGAATCATTCCCTCGTTGGAAGACTTTGCCTTATAAGTTAAGATCAAAGAGAGCTGATCTATTCATCAATCTAAACTCAGATGTACCATTCTTACAGAGCTTAGTAGATTTTCTAAAGAGTAAAGGTCTAGATATCAAGCCATATGACGATTCAGTAAACTATCTCCCAAGTGACATTCTGTTATTAGATAAAACAGATCTTGTGCGTCAGGGTACTGTCTATGTATTGCAAGCTGGTAAAAGAGCGATATGGAATGAATTGCTCATAGAATTTGGAGATAGACTCAAATGACCTTGCCTCAAAGATATTCGGTTAGAGTCCTTACACGAGATGATCTGTCTTTAGTACCTCAATTAGAACAGATTGAGCTTAGAACTCAAAAAAACGCTTGGAATGCTCAGTCTTTAATTGAGTGTTTTGATGACAGTTACATCATCTTAGGCCTGTTTGATGTAGAAAAGCTCATAGGCTTTTCAGTTATCTATAACACAAAGTTTTCTACCGATCTCTTAACAATAGGTGTTGATCCTGATTATCAGGGTAAAAAGTTAGGCTCTTTACTCTTACATAGAACCTTAGAAAAAGCTCTGGATATCGAGGATATGGAATGCTTTTTGGAAGTAAGAGTAAGTAATATCGTGGCTCAAAATTTATACAAAAAGTATGGCTTTGTAGAAGTTGGATTGCGCAAGGAATACTATAATCCAATTGGTGCTGAAAAGGGCGAGGATGCTTATACCATGCATCTATCCGACATCAAAGCTCACCTTGAGAAAATCTCTTTGTAAGGAGACAAAATGCCTGCTAAGTTAGATCAAGACGCAAGACCTGATGAGAAACTTTTAAAGCTTTACTCTTTGTTACTGTTTACAGGAAAAGAATACTCTTTAACTGAGCTTAAAGACAAGCTTATGTGCTCTAAACAGACCATCGGACGTTTGGTTGATAAGTTAGAGAAGAGCTACTATGGAAGCATCGTTGTCAAAAAGAAAGGCAAAGAGAACTTCTACAGCCTAAAAAAGCCATCTACATCTAAAGATATGCACGTAAGTATCAATCCTGATGGTTTGCGCAAGATGATCTTATGCAGTGATCTGATGTGGCATTTACTTTCTTACAAAACACGAGATCAAATTGAAGCTTCAGCTCTGCAAGCTCAGGCAAACCTCCCTTCTGAAGAGCTTCCTTTCTTTAACGATGTTCACTATGGCTATAGCTTTACCAAAGGTAAGATCAATTATGATGTCTGCGACATTGAATTGAATGAACTTGAAAAATGCCTTGCTTTAAGAAAATGCTGTGAAATTCTGTATCAGCAAACGGTCAATGGAGAGCTTAAAAAATACACCATAGCTCCAATGAAACTGATTGCATACAGAGAAACTCTCTACATTGGCGCTTGGTGTGTAACTAGCATTGGTAAAGTAGAGAAAACTATCGACAATCCTATGTTCTTTTTAGTACATAGAATGCAAAAGGTAGAGATTCTAAGTAATAGAAGTTCAGAAAAGTTACCAGAGATTGAATTTAGTAATGAAACTTTTGGTTTTATAAAATCAGTTCCTGTAAAGGTAAAGATCCTCTTTAACAAAAAGGTTGCTACTTATGTTTATGACAGAAAGTGGAGCGATGATCAAAAGATTACCTTAAATGATGATGGTTCTTTATTACTTGAGTTTACCTCTGGTAATAAATATGAAGTAATTTCTTTTGTTTTAGGCTTTGGTAAGAATGCAGTTTTACTAGAGCCTTCCTCATTAAAAGAAGAGATAGCAAAAGAGATTGAGACTATGCAAAAGGCTTACGCAAAATCTTAAGCAATGGCGTAGGTTAAATTAGCTAAGAGGTTAAAACAAAAGGTGAAGTTACACAAGACACCGTCATAAATTCAGTATGGTGTCTGCAGTTTAGCTGCACCTAAGGGAAAAGCGATTTTGATGCTTATTGTGCTATCAGAAGGTCAGTGCACCTAACCTAGGTCTACTTTAGCGCCATCCTCGGTCTAGTGGCGCGGTTTATCTTCAGTACAGAGGGAACATTAAAACTTAATGTCCCTCCCGTACTGAATTTTCAAAAACACTATCCTAAAAAGCCTATCTTTTTACCTTGATGTTCTTCAATGTTCTTAAGTTTGGCTTCATTTTCTAATTCAGACAAAAATACTGAATTACAAAGTGAGTCTTCATTTGCAAAAATGCCTGTATGCATTGCCTTTATCACATGAAAGTCGCCTGGAGTTAGGAACTTAATCTTTGACAGACGAAGCTTGTCCTCATCAGTGAATTTATCATGAGCTAAAGGTAAAAGCTCGGTTTCAAATAAAGCAAGCTTCTGCTTCTCATTAGCGTAGGTAAATTCAATTTTAGTTGAAAAGCGTCTTAGGACTGCTCTATCTAATTTGTCGATGTAGTTAGTAGTGCAGATCACAAAGCCTTTACACTCTTCTAAATGAGTCAAAAACTCATTTACCTGACTTATCTGCCATTGGGCTTTGGCATTGCTTCTGTCAAAAATAAGTCCATCAATCTCATCAATTACCAAGATTTCATTTTTGATATCAAGTTCGTAAAAGAGCTCAGCAATATTCTTTTCAGATTGACCTACGTACATATCAAGAATATCACTTGCTCTTACGACCTTAACTCTCATGTTAACTTCATGTCCAATGAATCTTGAAAGTTCAGTTTTACCAGTGCCTGCAGGACCATAAAAGAGCATAGTACCCATGCCTTTTTTAGACTTTCCTTTTTTGATAATAGAAGAGAGTTTCTTACAGCCATTCAAGAAAACATCAATATCCTGTTTAAAGCACACAGCTTCTTTGTTGAACTCTGAAAATCTCTTTATGTCAGTCTTTTTCTTTATGTCTTTATTATTGTCAGCATCTTCTCCTCCAGGTAGGGGGCCAAATAAAAATCCGCAACCTTTATTCTGATTGTTCAAGGTAATATTGGCCTGTAACTGACATTCAAGCATGTTTTTGATTTCTTTTGGACTTTCAAATAAGGCACAAGCAGCCTTTAGTGATTGCTCTATCACAGCAGGTGAAGTTACATACTTTTTATTAAACTCAGAAATGACTCTAGAGGTTAGCTTTGCCTTAGGGTATTTTTTAGCAATGCTCTTCCAAATACTGATCCTCTTTTGAACTTCCTTAATTGAGAATTTGATGCTCAAATTGAATCTACGCTTTACAGCAGTGTCAATTTCGCTTACATCATTGGTGATCCAAATTTTTGGAGCTGACTGTTTCTGCTCTAAAAAAGCATTAAGCCACGCCTTATCCTTGCTATTTCTAATCTCATAGCTAGTATTTAAAAGACGTTCTGCTTCATCAATGACAATCAGGCAGTTATCTTTATTTTCAGTGATCTTTTGGCAGGCTAAAAGCTTAGAACGTCTGTCTTGTTCGTTATCATCAACATCACTGTTTACACTGTATACATCGAGTTTTAGCTCTTTTGCTAACGCTCCTACGATACTTGATTTTCCAGTTCCTGGATCACCGTATAAAAGGATATTTACAGGGCTAATCTCTTTAGAAACTAGTAGTTTTCTTAAAAGCGCAAGTTTATTTTTATCTTTTTCAATTTCATCTGCTTTGAGCTCCGTATCGGAACCGTTGAACTTGAAAGCTTCATCGATTACGTTTTGACTGTCAGAACTTAAGATTTTATTTGCAAAAGAACTTAAATGGTATGCTCTGCAAGAGCATACAAGACCATAGTTCTCAAGTTTATCTAAGCTCTCTTTGATATTGGAAATTGAAGTTTCGTAGATTGCAGCTAAAATTTCAGAATCTTTGTTTAAATCTAATTGTTCATCAAACAGCAGTTTGCAACAGCTGTAACTGTCGATAAGATATATGAGCTCAAGAATTTTAGTTTCAATCTCGTTTAAAGAAAACATGCTTTCAAGCTTGGCTATTTTCTTTTGGTAATCTCTATCGGTTTTTGACATCTTATAGTTTTTTACATAATTGTCAGCTTCTGTTTTAAACAGGCTGAACATCAGCTCATATCTTAATTTGCATTGATAGCCACGACGTCTGCTACTAAAGGTAGCGTCATCATTTTCAGGTCCAAGATCGTCATTATCTAGCAGATCTTCAAACTCGTTTGCAGAAAACATGTCTTTTTTAGCTGCAGTTACGTACTTTTTGATGAGTTTTATTTGTTCTTGAGAGAAATTTGACTTCTCTAACATGGTTGTAAGATAGTTTTGTGTGAATTTAGAGCAATAATGCTTGTCTGAATATATCCATCCTAAGACATCTAAAAATCCTTTTATGTCTGCAGAGCCAACTCTATAGTCATTACAAGATGATATGTTGTCTAAAAAAGCTTTGATTAAAAATGCACTTCTAACTTTTAAAGGTTTATCTGAATCAAGATTTAGGATTGCTTGCTTAATATAGTATTCCATAGACATCCTCTCTTTTACATAAAAGCTCTTACATCAGTATTTTTCAAATTGTTATCTTTAATGACGTATAGCTTTTGACCGTAATGTCGTACTTAAAAAATGAATCAGTTCTTTTGAATGACTACAGAATAGAAAATAATCGTTCCATAATTTGATGACTGTTTGAAGAATTTAAATATTTTTGTAATGATCTGTTGAAAGAAACTTTGAATACTTAATTTTAAGAATGAAATGTGTGTCCGATTTTAGATACCGCCGATTTAATTAAGGGCCCTTATCAATTATTAATACACAATCTTATTGTTAACATTGTCGGTAATTGAATATGGTTAAGATGCTATACTAAAGTCAAGAAAAAATCTTTTTAGGACTATGACATGAAATTTACAAAGCAACTTCCAGATACCACCGATTTTGGAGAGTTAATTGACAATAATTGTATTTATGTTGATAAAACAGCAATTATCAATCAATTTGCCTCTAAAAAAGGTCCATTTTTCATTTCTCGTCCAAGACGTTTTGGTAAATCGACCCTTATCAATACACTTCATGAACTCTTTTCTCATGGTCTTGAGAAATTTAAGGGGTTAAAGATTGAACCTTTGTGGAAAGATAAAACATATAAAGTCCTTCATTTAGATTTCTCATCTTATAACTTCTTGTCTGAGATTAATTTTAATGATTATTTTTATGAAGATTTAAAACAAGAATTCTTAAGCATTGGATTAAAAGTTAATGACAGTACTCTAGATACAAAAATTCCAGCTTTGCTTTTTGATAATGTTCTTAAAAATAATCCATCAGATCAAAAGATAGTTTTACTTATTGATGAATATGACACACCTCTATCTGCCGTTTTAAACAATGAAAAAGAATTTATAGCAAGAAGAGATATACTTTATAGCTTTTACTCAAAACTTAAACAGTATCAAGGTAGATTCCGCTTCATCTTTATTACAGGTGTAACTTATTACTCACATACCTCAATATTCTCTGCGTTTAATCATCTTA